>Ga0187827_10001278_pt1 | contig 37533 bp, 43 predicted proteins | sample ETNtaG_39_FD_167969 | JGI IMG/M metagenome (GOLD analysis project Ga0187827, IMG submission 167969) | Marine microbial and viral communities from oxygen minimum zone, Eastern Pacific Ocean - ETNP2014_SV_150_PacBio MetaG (Illumina Assembly) | ecosystem: Environmental > Aquatic > Marine > Hypoxic...
CAGGATATGGGGCGGCTGCTCGTTTTGAACAAATACTTCTGTTACCTGTTTTAGGACTTAATACGGCAATCATATCGATTATTAGTCAAAATTTTGGTGCAAAAAATTATTTAAGAGTTAAAGAATCATATTTTAAAGCTGTAATGTATGGTTTTTCGCTTATGATAATTTGCGGAATTATAATATTTTTATCAGCAGACAAAATTGTTAGTATTTTTTCAGACAATCCTAATGTCATTGATTTTGGTACAACTTATTTAAAAATATCTGCCTTAATTTTTCCCGCATACCCAATTTTTTTTATAAGCAACGGTTTTTTTATGGCTATAAAAAAATCAACTTATTCAATGCATTTGAATTTAATCAGAAATGTTATTTTGCTAATACCAATCATAATTGCGGCTAAAATTTTTGGTGGGAGTTTTCAAACGTTTTTTTGGAGTTATTGTTTTTTTAATTGGCTTTACGTAATATGCTTATTTATTTTAATAAGTATTTATATAAAGCGCTATTTAATTTAAATCAGCTGAATCTTTTAACCAATTCCATAAGTAATCAGCAAAAGATCTTCTAACATATAAATCAATGTCATTTTTACTTTTTCGATGAATAGTTACATCGATATGATTTAGTATTGTTTGAACAACTTTGTTGTCCGAGAAGTGTTCTGAGTCAAAATCATAAGGAGATCCTTTGGATAAAACTTCAAAAATATTTGATCCAGATAATGAAAGAACTGTAAATTGATCGGTAACATTTGTTACAGCGCCCAAGTTTTTCTTTGAAATTTCATCAAATAATACCTGCTCAAGTTCATAGATATTAGTTTCCTTTGCAATTTCAACGTTTGAAACTAAGAGCCATTCATTAGGTCCTAGCCATAATAAAGTAATCTTTTCTTTAACAGATGTGTTGCTAGATATTATAGGTAGCGACATTCCAAGAATTTTTTCTACACTGGTTCTAAATTCTATATTTTTTAGATTTCCCCGTAGATTAATTTTTGCTATAGGGCTTTTTTCTTTCATAGAAAAATTATCAAAGGAATAACTTTCGGTAATTGGTTTAATGAAATCAAGCATTTAGTCTATTTCCCTCTTTATCTAGAAAAACAGTATCTGACACTGTTACCTCGATGGTTTTATTTGGCATAGGAACAAAAAGCTTTTTTCCTTTCAAATTTTTTCCATTTTTTACAACAGCTAGAGCGATCGATTTATTTAAATTTGGACTGTAATAGCTAGAGGTTACGTGACCTATCATATTCATTGGAGGTTTATTTTTTATCTCTCCAACAATTTGCGCTCCCTCTTTTAGAATTTCTTTAGGGTCATTTGTAAGTAGTCCAACAAGCTGTTTCCTATCTTTTCTCATCGTATCAGATCGGTACAAAGATCTTTTTCCTATAAAATCGTATTTATTCTTACTTACGATCCAATCCATTTGTAAGTCAACCGGAGTAATTGTGCCGTCAGTTTCTTGTCCTGCAATTATAAAACCTTTCTCAGCTCTTAATAAATGCATTGTTTCAGTGCCATAAGGAGTAATTCCAAATTCTTTTCCTGCTTTCATGCATTTTTCCCATACAGCATGACCATAATTAGACTGTATGTTTATTTCGTAGCTTAGCTCACCTGTGAAACTTATTCTCATTACACGGCACTTTATTTTATCAATTAGGCCTTCTTTAAAACTCATATGGGGAAAATTTTGATCAGAAAAATTTATGTTATTAACAATTTTTTCTAATATTTTTTTGCTATAAGGACCACAAATACTCACAGTAGCAAAATGATCTGTAACCGAAGTTAAATATACATTGAGATCTGGCCATTCTGTTTGTAAAAAATCTTCTAACTTGTTCATTACTGAAGCCGCTCCCCCAGTAGTCGTTGTCATCAAGTAATGATTATCGCCAAGCCTTGTGGTAACACCATCATCGTATACCATACCGTCATCGTTGAGCATTAAACCGTATCTACATTTACCAATTCCTAATTTGCTCCAAGCATTTGTATAAATACGATTTAAAAATTCTGATGCATCATTTCCTTGAATATCAATTTTACCTAATGTTGAAGCATCTAGAATTCCTGCACTATTTCTTGCAGCTTTAGATTCTCTTTGGACGGCTTCATGCATGCTTTCGTTTTTATTTGGGTAATACCAAGCTCTTTTCCATTGTCCGACATCTTCAAATTTTGCTCCATTCTTTTCATGCCATGTGTGGATAGGTGTTTTTCTTATGATATCAAAAAATTGCCTTACATTTCTCCCCACAATGGCTCCAAAAGTTAAAGGTGTGTATGGAGGACGAAATGTTGTAGTTCCCAATTCACCCATTTTAGTATTGGTAATTTTTGAAACAATTCCTAAAGCGTGCATATTGCCGATCTTTCCCTGGTCAGTGGCCATTCCTGTAGTCGTATAACGTTTAACATGCTCTATAGATTTATAACCCTCTCTTAGAGCTAACTTAATATCATTTGCGGTTGTGTCATTTTGATAATCCACAAAAGATTTAGTTTTTCCTGAAACTTTATCTGATGGTAATAACCATATATTTTCGAAAGTTCCATTAATGGATTCCGAAATATTTATTTGGTTATCATGATTTAATTTTAGAAATTCATTAGTTTTTTTTTGACTCTCTTCAATAATGTTTTTTAGATTAAACGTTCCATTGCATGATCCTACAGAAATTTGATTAGGTGGTGTTAACTTTGGCTGGAAACAATGTTTTTCTTCATTAAAAGTTAGTTTACCTCCAGATTGAGTAAATAGATGAATGGCAGGTGTGTAACCACCAGAAACACATAATAGATCGCATTTAATTTTCAATTTATTACCAATGGTATTTTTATTATCTTCTGAGAGTTTCATTGCATGCACCTTGGTAATTTTTTTATGCCCTTTTGTATAAACTACAGTACTCTTCCATAATATTTTTATTCCAAGCTCATTACATTTTTTAGGCAAATCTCCATCTGATTGTTCTCTAATGTCGATAATAGTTTTAATTCTAACACCTTTATTATGTAAGCTTATTGCCGTTTCATAAGCATCATCGTTACTAGTGAATATAACGGCATTATTTCCGCATTTTACTCCGTAATAATTAACGTATTTTCTTACAGCTGATGACAGCATAATGCCTGGTCTGTCGTTACAATTAAAAATCATTGGTCTTTCGATTGATCCAGTAGCCAAAATTACTTTTTTTGCTCTAACTTTCCACAAGCGTTGTCTTATTTTTCCTTTTCTTTCTTTTTTGCTTAAATGATCGGATAAATTTTGCATCATGATTAAATAATTATAATTATGATAAGCGGCTACAGTTGTTCTATTTAAAATTTTAATGTTCTTGTAATTTTGTAATTCAGTATAAGTTTTATTTATCCATTCAAGTGGTTTAAGTTTATTTATTTTAGTTAATTCCTCATCAGCAAAAGCTAGATTTCCACCAAAATGAGGTCTTTCATCAACTAAAAGAATTTTTTTTCCTGTTTTTACAGCAACTTTTGCCGCAGCCAATCCTGCTGGTCCAGATCCAATAATTAAGACTTCGCAGTGATAATATTTGTGATCATAAATGTCAGGATCATTTTCTGTAGGAGATTTACCCAGGCCAGCAGCTCTTCTTATAAAACTTTCGTATTTGCCCCAAAGCTTTGCAGGCCACATGAAGGTTTTGTAATAAAAACCAGCAGGAATAATAGGGGCAAAAATATTGTTAATTACTCCTACATCGAAATTAACACTTGGCCAACAATTTTGACTTTCAGCATTAAATCCTTCAAATATTTCAACTTGTGTTGCTCTTGTATTGGGGTCGGTGCTTGCTTTATCTTTAATAACTTGAACAAGGGCATTTGGTTCTTCAGCGCCAGAACTAAGTATTCCTCTTGGTCTGTGATATTTAAAACTTCTACCAATCAAATGAATTCCATTTGCTAGCAGCGCTGAAGCTAAAGTATCTCCCCTGAATCCAAAAAAAATTTTACCATTAAATTTAAATGAAATTTTTTCGTCTTTACTTATTTGCCCTCCAGATGATAATCTAAATTTATTTGACATTATTTTGTTGGTTTTTCTCCCATTTTGTAAACAAAATGAATTTTATCATTTGATGTATCTCTAGCCATATTAAACCAACGTCTACATCCATGTGCATGGTTCCATCTTTCATACTGAAGACCTTTTATGTTTTTTCTCATAAATAGGTATTCTGCCCATTGAAGGTCAGTTAATTCCATTGGTTGTTTTGGTCTAACTATATGAGCTTCGCCACCATAGCTAAATTCGCTATGATCTCTTTCACCGCAATAAGGGCATCTAATTATAAACATACTAATGAGCTACTGCTGCAGCACCATGTTCATCAACAAGATCGCCACTAACAAATCTATTTATATTAAACGCTGCATTTAGAACGTGTGGTTCATCTTTTGCTATTGTGTGTGCAAATAAATGACCTGATCCAGGTGTAGCTTTGAAACCTCCAGTTCCCCAACCACAGTTAAAATAAAGTCCTTTTATGGAAGATTTGCTAATTATTGGACTTGCATCCGGACAAATGTCAACAACGCCTCCCCATTGCCTGAGCATTCTAAGCCTACTAAAAATTGGGTAAAGTTCTAAAATTGCTTTAAGTGTATCCTCAATAATTTCATGAGTGCCTTTTTGAGTGTAAGAAACATGAGAGTCTGTTCCAGCTCCTATAACAAGTTCACCTTTATCGGATTGACTTACGTAGGCATGAACGGCATTAGACATAACAACTGTATCAATTACTGGTTTGATTGGTTCAGATACCAAAGCCTGCAATGGTTTGCTTTCAAGAGGAAGTTTTAAACCAGCCATATTTGCAATAACACTTGAGTGTCCAGCTGCTACAACGCCTATTTTTGAAGTTTTAATAAATCCTTTAGTTGTTTCTAAACCCTCAACAAGATCTCCTTTTCTTTTAATTCCTTTTACTTCACAATTTTGAATAATATCAACACCCATTGAATCGGCACCCCTAGCGTAACTCCATGCAACAGCATCGTGTCTGGCAGTTCCAGCTCTTTTTTGGAGTGTACTGCCCATCACTGGATAACGAATATTTGGTGAGGTATTAATAATGGGGCAAAATTCTTTTACTTGTTTTGTATTTAGCCACTCGCAATCAATACCATTTAATCTATTGGCATGAGTTCTTCTTTTTAATTCTCTAACATCATGTTGATTGTGGGCTAAATTCATAACACCTCTTTGACTAAACATAACGTTGTAATTTAATTCTTGTGATAAATTTTCCCATATTTTTAAAGCGTGGTCATAAAGCCCAACGCTAGCATCCCACAAATAATTTGACCTAATGATAGTCGTATTCCTACCCGTGTTGCCTCCGCCAATCCAACCTTTTTCGACAACGGCAATATTTTTTAAATTATGTTCTTTAGCAAGATAGTATGCTGTTGCTAAGCCATGTCCTCCGCCACCAACTATTAGTACATCGTAGGAAGATTTGGGCTCAGGATCTCTCCAAGCTTTTTGCCAATTTTCGTGATAACTTATCGAGTTTTTTATTAATGCGTATATTGAATATTTATTTTTCATTTTTGTTAATTTTGACGAAAATACTTTATAAATATTGAATATTCAATGTTATAAAAATTTAAAAGTAAAATTTTAAATTTATAGAAAATTGTGAAAAATTTGGAGAAATATAAATTAGTAATTTTAGCTGGTGGTTACGGAACAAGATTAGGAAGATTTACAAAAATAAAACCAAAACCAATGGTTGATATTGGGGGAGTTCCAATAATAATCCACATTATTAATATTTACAAAAAATACGGAATTAAAAAGTTTATAATCTGCTTAGGTTTTAAAGGAGAAATAATTAAAAAATATTTTATTAAAAAATATAAAAAATTTAAAATATCAACCAAAAAAAATATTACTATTTTAAAATCTGAATCGATAGAATTTTATTTATTAAAAACTGGAATAAATACTATGACCGGAGGACGTATTAAAAAAGTAAAAAATTTGGTAAAAAATGATAAGTTTTTTTATTTAACATACGGCGATGGACTCGCAAATATAAATATAAAAAGATTAACAAATTTTCATCTTAAACAAAAAAAAATAGCTACTGTTACGGTTGTAAAAATTCAAATTCCACAAGAACGATTTGGAGTTATATATTTAAAAAAAAAGAATGTGGTAAAAAGTTTTTTGGAAAAACCAAATATTAAAAAAATATATATTAATGGCGGTTTTTTTGTTTTATCACCAAGGATAATTAATTATATTAAAAGTAATAATTCTAGATGGGAAACAAGACCGCTTCAAAATATTGCAAAAAAAAAACAACTTTCCGCTTATAGACACAATGGTTTTTGGAAATGTATGGATACGCCCAGAGATAAAAAAGTTTTAGATATTTTTTGGAAAAAAGGTAAGGCTCCATGGATATAAAGAAGTTTAAAGATTTCTATAAAAATAAAAAGATTTTAATTACTGGGCACACAGGATTTAAAGGAACATGGTTGTGTCTGTTCTTAGATTATTGTGGCGCTAAAATTATTGGATATTCTTTAAGGCCAAACCCTCAAGATAACTATCTATTTTATAAATCAGTTAATTTAAAAAATGTTAAATCTTTTTATGGAAATATTTTAAATAAAAAAAAATTGTTATTAATAATAAAAAAAAATAAACCAGATCTAATTTTTCATTTAGCAGCTCAATCTCTTGTGATTAAATCATATTTATATCCAAAATTGACTTTCGAAACAAACGTTATAGGAACATCAAATATTCTAGAAGCTTGCAAAAAACAAAAAAAACTTCGTTCTATAATTATAGCCACTTCAGATAAATGTTATTTAAATCTTGAAAAAAAAAAATCTTTTAGTGAAAATTCAGAATTGGGAGGAAATGATCCTTATTCTGCAAGCAAAGCTATGTCGGAACGTTTAGTAAAAATCTATTTTGATAGAATATATAAAAAAACTACAATTGGATTAGCTACGGTTAGAGCTGGAAATGTTATTGGTGGTGGAGATTTTTCAGAAAATAGAATTATACCTGATATAATTAAGCATATAACAAAAAAAAAAAAATTATTAATAAGAAATCCTAAAAGCTATAGACCTTGGCAACATGTATTTGATGTACTTTCAGGGTATTTAAATTTAGGTGTTAAATTATCAAGGAACTATAAAAAATTCTCAGGACCATACAATTTTGGTCCCAAATATAAAAAAAATTATACAGTTATAAATTTAGTTCATAAATTTTTGAAAAAATTAATAGGAGAAAATTATAAAATTGTTTACAGTAAAAAAGATTTATTAGAATCCAATTATCTTGATATTAATTCGAATAAATCAAGATCAAAGCTTCAATGGAGAGGCAAATATTCCTCTTCTAAAATGATCGAAAAATCAATTGACTGGTATAAAGTATTTATTAACAATCCAAAAAAAATTGAGAAATATTCAAAAGAACAAATTCTAGAATATTTCTCAGATCTTTAGTCTTTTTTTTTTATTATGTCTTCAATTATGTAATTGGGTCTGGTTTTTACCTCATCATAAATTCTTGTAACGTACTCACCCACAATTCCAATCAACAGTGTATTAAATGAAAATAAAAACAAAATAAATAATGCGGTCAGAGAAAAACCCAAAGGTGGATTAAAGAATATTTTGATAATTATAACAATCAAGATGAAAATACTTATAGAAAGTAATGAAAATATACCAATCTTTGTAATAATGCTGACTGGAGCTCCAGTAGAAGACAAAAGTGCATCCATTCCATACTTTATTAAAAAACCTATGTTTGATTTAGATTTGCCTTTTTTTCTAAGTGGACGATCAAAAAATATTCCCGTCTGTTTAAAACCAATATATGAAATTAAACCTCGTAGAAATCTAGTCCTCTCTCTCATTGAGATAAGTATATTTTTAATTTTTTTGTCTAAAATTCTATAATCACCTGTGTTCGGAGGAATATTAAATTCTTTATTTATGGACATTTTAAAAATTTTATAAAAAACTTTTTTAGGAATACTTTTGTATAAAGGGAGTTTAGTTTTATTTCTTTTAGCATATACAACCTCATAGCCCTCTTTCCATTTTTCAATCAAATCATTGATTAGTTCAGGAGGATCTTCTAAATCGGGATCTATTATAATTATTGCGTCCCCATCAGAGTTATCCAGTCCTGCTAAAATTCCCGATTCCTTACCAAAATAGTTTGATAGGGATATAATTTTATAATTATTAAATATTTTAACGTTTTCCTTTATTATTTCAAGAGTCCCATCATCACTCTTGTTGTCTACAAAGATTATCTCAAATTTTTCATTTATTCTTATTATCTCTTTATTTAAAGCTAGAATGAAGTCATTGATAATTTCAGATTCATTAAAACATGTTACTATTATTGAAATCATAAAATTTTTATTTAGAATTAATTAATCGTTTACTTTAATTTATTATAGCTAGTAAACAACCATTATTTTCTATATTCATAAAATCAATGAATTGTAAAAACTGTAATTACAAGATACTAAAAAAAGTTATCAGCATTGGTAGGCAACCAATAAGCAGTGTTTTTTTATCAAAAAAAAATAATAATTTAAAAAAATATCCATTAGATCTTTATGAATGTCAAAATTGTAAATTAATTCAATTTAACAAACTTGCGCCAAAATTAAACATGTATGGTAGCACTTATGGATATAGAACTTCTCTTAGCAAAATGATGATTTCCCATATGAAAAAGAAATATAAAAAAATATTAAAAATGAATGTAATAAAAGATGGATCAAATGTTTTGGATATAGGTTCTAATGATGGAACTTTTTTAAACTTTTTTATAAATAAAAAAAAGAAATTAAACTATTTTGGAATTGATCCATCAGCAAAAAAATTTGCAAAGTATTATAAAAAAAATATCAATTTAATAATTGATTTTTTTTCTTTTTCAAAAGTAAAAAATCATCTCAATAGAAAAAAAATAAGGAATAAAAATTTTTCATTAATTTCATCATTTGCAATGTTTTATGATATTGCCAATCCTAATCTTTTTTGCAAAAATATTTCTAATCTCTTAGAACCTAATGGTATATGGATCTTAGAAATGTCATACTTTCCGTTACTTTTATCTAACCTAACTTATGATCAAATCTGCCATGAACATGTAACTTATTACACATTAAGTTCTTTTAATAACATAGTAAAAACAAATGGTTTGAAAATAATTGATATCACCTTTAATGAAATTAATGGTGGTAGTATTGAAATAATATGTTCAAAAAAAAATTCAAGATTTAAAGTTAATAAACAAAAAATTAAGAATGTATTTAATGTAGAAAATAATATTAATAATAAATCTTATGATCAATTTAATCAGAGAATTTATAATGTTAAAAAAAATATTATTTTCTTTTTAAACAAATTTGCCAAAACAAAAAAAATTATTGGCTATGGTGCTTCAACCAAAGGTAATATTGTTTTGAATCATTGTGGTATAAGCAGCAAACATATGAAGTTTATATGCGATGGTAATCCTGAGAAACATGGCAAATATACCCCTGGATCAAATATAAAAATTATTTCGAAGGAGCAAATGAGAAAGTTGAATCCAGATTACTTATTTGTTTTGATTTGGTCATTTAGAAGCGAGGTAATTAAGCAGGAAGAAAAATATATAAAAAAAGGTGGTAAACTTATTTTTCATTTACCTAGATTTCATATAGTTAATAAAGATAATTATCAATTTTATTTAAAGAAAGATTTCAAATCTTTTGCTTATACAATTTAAATTATGAAAATTTTAATTATTGGAAAAAATTCATTTATAGCTAAAAATTTTATAAAAAAGTATTCAAAAACTAATAAGTTATTTTATTTCAATTTATATTTTTTAAACAATTATGAAAATTTCCTTAATAATATTTATATATATGTAAATAAAAAAAAAATAAATCATATAATAAATTTTATAGGTAATAACGATAATTCAATTTTTCCTTCTTATGGCGACAAGATATTGAGAGATAATTTCATTTTACCGTTAAATTTGGTTAATTTATTTAAAAAAAAAAAAATTAATTTTACTTTTTTTTTATCAAATGAAATTGATAAAATCGAAAATCCTGATGAAAATAGTATTTATGCTCTTTCTAAACTTTTTCTATTAAATTCATTGAGGTTCATATCAATAAGAAATAAAATCTCATATATAAAAATGGATACTGTTTACGGACCACATGATCTAAACTTTAACAGGTTGATACCTTCGTTATTTCTAAAAATGTTATTTAAAGAAAAAAAAGTAAAAGTTAGACTGAATCAAAAAAAAAAATTAATTTATATCGATAAAATATTACCGCTAATTTTTAAAACGATCAAAAACAAGAAGTCGATTAATATAATCAATGTCAAAGGAAAGAATTATAATATTTTAAATCTATATAAAATTATTAATAAAATGTGCCACCATAAATATCCAATTTCACCTAAAAGAAATGATTTTTATAATTTTATTGAAACTTTAGAATGGTATAAAGACAATATATGGAAGATAAAAAAGATTATAAAGAATCAACACAAAACAGTTTAAAACCCTTTTTAATAAAACTAATCTCCGTATCATTTGCGGTTATCGTTGTTATAAGTATTTTATTTAATATGATTTTTGCAGAAAGATTAGAAAAAATTGATAATATTTTATTTCTTGATCAGAGCAGAATGAGAAACGATGTTAAAGATAAAATTAGAAGTGAACTATCAAAAGGTTTAAATAAGAAAAATATGATTTCAGAGGAAGATAAAATACTTCTGTACAAACTGTATCTAAAAATTAAAAAAGAATTTGAAGATTTGGATAAAACAAATCTATAAATTTTATAAAAATTCATAATCTAAAATGGAAAAAAAATCAGAAAATTTTATTCTTTTTTTCTTGGTAATTTTTTCGATTTACTGCTCTTTAAATCTAGGAATGACTTTTGATGAACCGTTACATTATATAAATGGTTTAAATAGGCTCAGATATTCACTTTCATTGGGTAGATACGAATATCACGATATCTTACATTTAAGATATTATCCTGGTTTTTATGACACTTTAGCAGCTTTTGTATCCCAGGCATTTCCTAAAAAATATGAAGTTGAAATTCACCATATAATAAATTTATTTATCTCGCTTAGTGCAATTGTTGGGGTTGCTCAAATAACGAAAATTTTATTTAACAAAAAAGTTTCTAAAATTGTTTTTATAATTTTGTTTTTAAATCCTATTTTTTTTGGACATATGTCAATGAATCCCAAAGATCCGATGGTCGCATTTTCTAATATATGGACTGTTTTTTTTATAATTAGATATTTTCAAACTCAACACATTGAAAAAAAAAGAAAATATTTTTCTACTCTAATTGGAATCGTAATAGGATTTGGCATTGGTATCAGAGTTTTTTTTTTAGCAACAATATTTCCGATTATTATTTTGTTTCTAATTGAAATATTTTTTTTAAATAAAATTAAAAACAGAAATTTTTCATTATTTATTTTTTTTAAAGATTTTATCAAAATTTTCTTGATTGCCTATTTTATAATGATTATTTTTTGGCCCAATGTTCACCCCAATATATTCATTTTACCTTTTAAACTAACTTTTAATTCTTTATATGATTTTACTCAAGGAACACCTTGGGGCTTACTTAACGGTGAATTTTATAGAACTATAAATACTCCAAAATTATATCTAGTTATAAATTTTTTTTACAAACTACCTGAATATATTTTATTTACATATTTAATTTTTATTTTTCTTATTCTTAAAGATCGAAATTTTTTTAAAAATCATTTTAAACTTTTTAATTTAAAAATATTAAGCTTAATCTTTATAATTATATATCCATTTATTGTTTCATTTATAATGTCTTTAAAAACATTCGATGGCCTTAGATATTATCTATTTTTATTACCTTATTTATCTATTATTCCAAGTATAACTTTTTATTATTTGATTTATCACTCTAATTTATTTTTAAATAGACTTCTTATTTTTATTTTGTTTATTTCTTTTTCTTATTATCTCTTTAATTTTTTTTCTCTTACTCCATACCACTACACTTATCTTAATATTTTTAATGGTAAATTCTCTGAAGCTTCGAATAAATTTGAAAATGATTATTGGGGTTCTTCAATAAAAGAATTGGTTAATAAAATTAAAAAAAGTGATAAATTTAAAGATAGTAAAAATTATAGGATTGCATTTTGCGGAATAAACTATAACATTGCGTCATATTACTTAGAAAATATTAAAAATTTTCAATTTACCAAGAGTTCAAAAGATGACGATTACGACTTCATAATTATGACGAACAGACATAATGGCAAAGATTTTGACAAAAAGAATGAAGTTAAGACATGTTTTGACTCATATAAAGGTGAAAACGTTTTGTCAGTACGAAGAAATGGATTGTTTTTATCAACTATTAGAAAAAAATGAAAATTTTCTAAAATTGAATATTTAATATAATCTAGTAAAAACTTAGTAATTATTTGGAAGCGTGGGTGAGCCTGGTTTAAACCAACGGGTTGCTAACTCGTCGTAGAGGGTAACTTCTACCATCCGTTCAAATCGGATCGCTTCCGCCATTTTGGTTGATATTTGAGGTTTGTCATAAAACAAATTAATAAATGAGAAAGGCAATTTTTTTAGACCGTGATGGAGTAATTAACAAAGCCATTATTAAAGATGGCAAACCATTATCTCCTAATTCATTAAAGGAACTCGAAATTTTGCCTGGAGTTAGGCAATCCATTGCAAAATTAAAAGAACTTAATTTTGTATGTTTGGTAGTTACAAATCAGCCCAATGTTTCAAGAAAAATAGTTGATAAAAATAGCGTTATTCAAATTAATAATTTTTTAAAAAATGAAATTCCTCTCGATGATATTTTTGTATGTTATCACGATGACAAAGATAACTGTGATTGCAGAAAACCTAAGTCTGGTTTATTACTCAAGGCAGGAAAAAAGTGGGATGTAGATTTTAATAAAAGTTTTATGATAGGGGATCGATGGAGAGACATAGAAGCAGGGGAAAACCTTGGATGCAAAACGATTTTTTTGGATTATAAATATAGCGAAACTAAACCAAAAAAACCCAGTTTTGTTTCTGATACATTGTTTAATGCTGTTCATATAATAGAAAAATATATATATGAAAAATAAGAAATTTTTTAAAACTAAAATATTTTGTGATACAGCAGATATTAAAATAATTAAAAAATTTAATAAAAATTCCTTGGTCAGCGGCTTTACTACTAATCCTACTTTGATGAGATCTTCTGGTGCAAAGAATTACAAAAGTTATTCTAAAAAATTGCTAAAAATCTGTAAAAAAAAACCTATCTCGTTAGAGGTTATCGCTGACAAGTTTGATGAAATAGAAAAACAAGCACATGAAATAAAATCATGGGGAAACAATGTTTATGTAAAAATTCCAGTTATTAATTCTAAAGGAAGCTTTTCTGGTAAAATTATTAAAAGATTAAGTGACAAAGGTTTAAAACTTAACATAACCGCTGTTTACAGCATAACTCAGGTTAAAAAAATAGTTAAATGTTTAAACAAAAATTCTCATTCAATAATATCAATTTTTTCTGGAAGAATGGCTGATGTAGGAAAAGATCCTGTTCCAATAATTCGAAAGAGTGTAAAAATTACAAAAAAAATGAAAAAAATTAAAATATTATGGGCAAGCGCAAGAGAGGCATACAATTTTATGCAAGCAAATGATTGCAAATGCGAAATCATTACAATGCCACCTAAAATAATTGAAAAAATTTCTAAGTTTGGAAAATCATTTAGTATGTTAACATTAGATACAGTAAAAACTTTTTATAAGGATGCATCAGAGGCAAATTTTAAAATATAAAGTAGAATTTGTTTTAATAATGAGGCTTGTCAACGAAATAATTTCGGATCTTGATAGGTTTTTTTCGTAACATATATTTGTAAACATTAACATTTTCAAGAACCCTCTGTACATAATTTCGCGTTTCTCTAAACTTAATTAACTCAATCCAATCCACGTAATCTATTTTTCCCTTTTGTGGATTACCATTAATTTTATTCCAATAAGAAACCCTTTTGGGTCCAGCATTATATGCAGCGATTGAAAAAGGGTAAGATCCTTCGTATTGTTCAAGAAGTTCAGCAATATAATAAGAACCCAATTTAATATTATAATTAGGATCTGAAGTTAGTTTTTTTTTACTATAAGGAAGTTTAGCATGTTTAGCTACAAGCCTTGCGGTATACGTCATTATTTGCATCATGCCTCTAGCACCAGCGTAACTATGTGCCTGTGTATCAAACTCACTTTCTTGCCTAATAATTGCTAAAATAAGTTCCGGAGAAGGCATTCTCTTGTTGTTGATTTTTAAAGGAACATCAATAATTGGAAAGTTTAATCTATAATGAAATCTTTTTTCATAAGAGGCATGTTTGGCAATCTGTATTGCAAAATCGTATCTTCCAATACTAACTGCTAAATCTCCCGCTAAAATTTCGCTTCCTTGATTAATATTACTAGCTGCCAAATGTTTAAGAATATTTTTAGCATACTTAGTTTTGTTTATTTCATGAAGCAAGACTACTAATTTTGTTAGCTCATTTTCGGTAAATGCTTTTATTTCAATTTCACTTGGTCGCATCATTTCTCTATCTAAATAAAAATCATTGTTGGGATAAATTTTTATAAATGCTAGTTGACCATAATAAGTAGTTAAGTATTTAGATGCTTCCTTAAACCATTTTTTTGAGCTTTCCATGTCATTTAATTTTTCATATGATCTGCCAAGCCAATACGCTCCCCTTGACAAACTTATGGGATAACCCACATTTTCAAAAAAATTATGAAAATGTTGAGTTGCCAATATAGGATCATCTAAAAAACTCAACGCAATCCATCCTGACATCCATTCTGCTTCAGCATATTCGGGACCACTTTTCATTGAATGATTGCTAACAATTTTGTAGGCAATAGCATATTTTTTTTTATAAATTAAAGCTCTTGATATAATTTCTCTTTCAAACCACCATTTATTCGGTCTTACTAAGAATTTTGGATCGTTTTTTATCTTTAGTAATATTTCCAAAGAAGAATCAACGCGGCCTCTCTTTCTTCTCCATTTTAGTCGATCGTATAATAAACCTGGATCTTTTTTAAATTTGCTAGAAACCTTACTGATAGCGTTATCTACACCATAAGATTTGCTCATCAGCAATAATCTTGCGTTATACAACGCTTGATAGTCTTTTGGCAGGTATCTAAGCATTCTTTTTAAATCCCAATATTTATTCTCCCACGCTAACCAGTCGGCTCTTTTGATATGATCTTCGGTATTTAAATATTTTTTTAATTTTTTTCTTAAATATTTAAGATCTCTTTTTGATAACTTGGCAGTAATCCAACCATTTTTTATTAAAGGTATTCCTTTTTCATGGTTGCCTTTTGACATATAGCTTTGACCTAACATTAATTTTCCATATCCGCTGAAAGGTTCTTCTCCATCAAATAATTTTATTACACGATTATCAGAAATTGTTTTTGTATTAATTTTGTGTTCTGACAGATACTTGAGCCTATTTATTCTTGGATAGTTCGGATTTAGGTTAATAAAATTTATATAATCATAAAAATTTGCTTGATTACTTGGTTCTAACAAATAAAGCCATTTAACCAATCTATAAATTGATCTATTTTTAACGTTACTTGCTATATTTATTGCGCTGCTCCATCTTTTTTTATCTATTTCAGAAAATATCTTTTTAGCTAATTTAAAATCATTTTTAGAAAAATACTTAGATTTGCTAGCAACCTTTCTTTTTTGTTTCTGATATATAATGGGTTTTTTTCTAGGAATAATTAGTTTTTTATCCTCGATTTTTGCAATAATTTTTTCTTTGTCACTTTCTTTTTCTTTATCCACAAATTTGGGTTGCTCTATTTTTTGACTTTCAGGTTTTTTCTTAGGTAACAAATGTTTTGTTTTCTTAACTTTCAATTTCATCGAATCAACGTTTATTGGTTTAATTTTTGGTAGAAGTATTTTTTTTAATAATCTTTCATCAATTTCATCTTTGGAATTGGTTTGTGAAGTTTTTTGTTTTTGTAATTTATCGACCTCGGACTGAGTTTTTGGTATTATTATTTCTTTTTTTGTTAATTCATCAATTTTAGGCTCTGGTTTAGGAATAATTGTTTCCTCAGCTACCAAGCTTTCTAATAAAAATAATGCAATTACAAAAATAATTAAATTTGTTATCGAAAATCTGGTCATATAATTTTAGATGATTTGATTCAGTAAATTATGTTATAAAGATTAATGTTTAAAGGATCAATTGTAGCAATAATTACGCCATTCAAAAATGGTAAATTGGATGAGGATACCTATATATCCCTAATTCATTATCATCTTAAAAATGGTACCTCTGGTATCGTGCCAGCTGGAACAACGGGAGAGTCTCCAACTTTAAATAACGAAGAACATAAGAGAGTGATTGAATTATGTGTAAGCGAATGTAAGGGAAAGATTCCTGTGATTGCTGGCACCGGATCTAATTCAACAAAAGAAGCAATATCACTAACTAAGTATGCTGAGAAAGCAGGTGCGAATGCCGCTCTAGTTGTAACACCATATTATAACAAACCTACACAAGAAGGCTTGTATCATCATTACAAAGCAATAAGTGATGAATCTGATATACCCATAATTATTTACAACATACCATCAAGGTCAGTTGTTGATATGTCGGTTGATACTATGGCAAAACTTTTTGAATTAAAAAACATTATTGGAGTAAAAGATGCAACGGCAAATTTAGATCGCGTTGATGAACAAAAGAAAAAAATTGGAAATGAATTTATTCAACTTTCTGGGGAAGATGCTACAGCATTAGAATTTAATTTGAGAGGGGGGAGAGGCTGTATTTCAGTAACTGCAAATATTGCACCAAAACTTTGTTCAGAATTTCAAGAAGCATCTGTAGTGAAAAATAATAATAATCTTTTGTCAAGGGCAAAGGAAATTAATGATCAATTAATGCCTCTTCACAATTCTCTTTTTATCGAAAGTAATCCTAGTCCAGTTAAATATGCAGCAAATCTATTAAAACTTTGCTCAGACGAAGTTAGACTTCCTTTAGTAAGGGTGACCTTAGAAACAAGGAAAAAAATTAGATCTGCAATGGAACATGCTAATTTAATTTAATTCATGAGGGGCAAAACCAACAAGGGTTTAAAAGTTATTTGTTTAAATAGAAAAGCAAGGTTTAATTATTTTTTTAACGACGTTTTAGAAGCTGGGATTGTTTTAAAAGGATCTGAGGTAAAATCAATAAGGAAAGGCAAAGTTAATATATCAGATTCTTACGCAGTAGATAAAGGAGGGGAAATTATTTTAATTAATTCTCACATCTCTTCCTATAAAGAATCTAGCTATAACGATCATCGTCCAACAAATGATAGAAAACTTTTGCTAAATAAAAGAGAAGTAAATAAATTAATCGGAAAAATTAATAGGGAAGGCTTTACAATTATTCCTACAAAAATGTATTTTAAAAATGGAAGAGTAAAAATCGAAATTGCAATTGCAAAGGGTAAAAAGCATTATGATAAAAGAGAAGTTAAAAAACAGAAGGATTGGAATAGAGAGAGATCTAGATATTTTAGAAAAACTAGTTGATTTAAAATGATTTTTCTTGGATTGGGATCAAATTTATCATCCAAATATGGTAATAGATTTGCAAATATAAATCTCGCAATTTCATCTCTTGAAGCTTATGGAATCAAGGTAATCAAAAGATCTAGTTTTTATAAAACACCTTCTTTCCCAGACACAGAAAATCCAAAATTTATTAATGTTGTTATTTTAGTTGAGAGTAATTTGCTACCACTTGATTTAATGTCAACTCTACTTTTTATAGAAGAAAAGTTGGGAAGAAAAAGAGTTAAAAAAAATGATCCAAGGACATGTGATATTGATATCATTGATTATAATAGCCAAGTATTGAATCTAAAATATAACAATCTGGATTTTAAGGTACCACATAAAGAACTTGCTTCAAGAAATTTTGTTTTATTTCCTTTAAGAGAAATATCTCCAATGTGGAAACATCCAAAAACTAAAGAGACCATTAATAATTTAATACAAAAACTTAATAAAGTGGACAAGAACTCTATATTAAAGATAGATAAATATTGATATAGTAATAAAATGCTTAACCAAGAAGATTTAATTAACAAAGTAAAGGCCTATAATAAATTTCTAAATCCAGATACTCTATTGAAGGCATATAATTTTGCTCTAAAAGCCCATGCAAACCAACAAAGAATTTCTGGTGATCCTTATTTAATACATCCTGTTGCTGTTGCAAATATATTGACAGATCTAAAACTGGATAGTGCAACCATAGCTACAGGACTTCTACACGATACAATTGAGGATACTAAAGCAACCTACAAAACTGTTATGGATGAATTTGGTAAAGAAGTGGCAGATTTGGTTGAGGGAGTTACTAAGATTTCTGCGCTTGAAGATAAAGCTAAAAAAAACTCTAAAGCTGAAAATTTTAGAAAATTAATATTAGCAACATCTAAAGATATTAGAGTTTTACTAGTTAAAATCGCAGATAGACTACACAATATGAGAACTATTGAAGAATTTAAAGATATTGAAAAAAGGAAAAAAATTGCAAGAGAGACTATGGAAATTTATGCTCCATTAACAGATAGAATGGGAATGAATAGAATTCGAGATGAGTTGGAAGATATTTCATTTAAAATATTAAATCCAGATGCAAGAGAATTAATAACTAAAAAATTAATTGTTAAAGAAGAAAACAGGAAAGATGCGTTTAAAAAAATTTCAGAAGAATTTATAAGTGTATTAAAAGAAAATGGTATTAATATAAAAATAACTGGAAGAGAAAAAACTCCATTTTCAATTTGGAGGAAGATTCAAAAAAAAAGAACTTCTTTAGAGCAGATTTCTGATATCATTGGCTTTAGAGTGATAGCAAATAGTATTCCAGAATGTTACAAAACTTTAGGTATTTTTCATACCAGATGGCAAACAATTCCTGGTAGATTTAAAGATTATATTTCTACTCCTAAAATAAACAATTACAAATCAATACATACAGCAATTATTGGTCCTGAAAAACAACGTGTCGAAATTCAAATCAGAACCAAGTATATGCACGAATTTGCTCAAAGAGGGATAGCATCTCATTGGAAATATAAATCTTCAGAAAAGTTTAATTCATTAGCGTGGAAAGAATATGACTGGTTGGTTGATTTAGTAGAGATTATTGATAAAGGAGCAAGTCCAGAACATTATTACGAATATACAAAACTACAAATGTTTCAAGATAACGTATTTTGTTTTACTCCAGAAGGATCAGTAATTAAACTTCCTAAGGATGCAACTCCAATTGATTTTGCTTACGCTGTACATACCCATATTGGTGACACTGCTATTAGATGTGAAATAAATGGTAAGGAAAGTCCATTACAATGTGCGTTGCATAATGGAGATATGATAAAAGTAATTACTTCTGATAAAGTGTCCCCATCTCTACATTGGTTGAGCTCTGCAAAAACAGGAAAAGCACGAGCTGCTATAAGAAGATATTGGTATGATAAAGAGCCAAAGAAAGAAATAGACAAAAAATACAATAGTGCTTTGTGGATATCGTTACCAGATATTCCAGGAAAATTGGGTGAAGTTACTTCATTAATTGGTATTAATAAAGGGAATATAACCAGCGTTGAAATGGCAGAAAAAAAAGTAGATCATATAAACTTTATCTTTGACATACAAGTAGATGATTTAAAAAACTTTACAAAACTTATAAGCGAGTTAAAACAAAAAGAATTTAAATTTAGAATAATAAGACATAAAAAAAAGCATGCTCTCTTACAAAGACTCTTTAAACGTTTTAAAAAAAACTAGAGCATTATTAGAAGGTCACTTTGTTCTTACTTCAGGTTTGCATAGCAATAAGTATGTCCAATGCGCAAAGCTTTTAAGTTATCCCAATGCTGCATCTAAAATATGCAGTTCTTTAGCAGAAAAAATATTGAAATCTTTTCCTTCAATTGATTTGATTCTGTCCCCAGCTTTGGGCGGTATAGTAATAGGCTATGAAATAGGAAGAAGATTAAAAAAAGAGGCAATATTTTCTGAAAGAGTTGAAGGCAAGTTTCAACTAAGAAGAGGTTTTTCAATAAAAAAAGGTACGAAAGTATTAATTGTGGAAGACGTAATAACGACTGGCAAATCTATTTTAGAATGTGCAAATTTAGCTAAAAAATCAAATGCAAAAATTTTGGGATTTGCATGTATTATAGACAGATCAAATAAAAAAAATTTATTAATAAAAAATAATAGAATAATTTCACAAGTAAAAATTTCAATTCCAGTTTACAAAAAAAACTGCTTACCTCCCTTTTTAAAAAGAATACCTGAAACCAAACAAGGTAGCCGTTTTCTAAAATAAAAATGATTAGATTAGGCGTTAATATAGATCATGTTGCTACCATACGTAATGCCAGGGGCGAAAATTACCCCGATCCAAATAAGGCAGCACTAATGGCAAAAAAATCTGGTGCCAGTTCTATTACTATTCATTTAAGAGAAGACAGAAGGCACATTACAGATAAAGATTTATTTAATATCGTAAAATTAAAAAATATCCGTGTTAATTTAGAAATGGCCCCAACATTTAAAATGTTGAAAATTGCCTTAAAATCAAAACCAAGTTTTGTTTGTATAGTTCCTGAAAAAAGAGAGGAACTTACTACCGAGGGAGGATTGAACTTTGATAAAGACAATTCTAGAATTAAGAAGATAATTTATTATCTGAAAAAAAAAGGAATACGCATTAGCTTATTTGTTGATCCCAAAATTCAGAACATCAAGACGGCAAAAAAATTGGATGCAGATTGTGTTGAATTACATACAGGTAAATTTTGTAGTTTATATAATTTAAATAGAAAATTTTCTAACGAATTTGCCAAAATAAAAAAGGTTGCCCAATATGCAAATAAAATTGGTTTGGAAGTGCATGCTGGTCATGGTTTAACCTATCAAACAGCTAAAATGATTAAAAAAATTAAAGGCATTAAAGAATTAAATATTGGTCATTTTATAATTAGCGAGGCAATTTTCGTTGGTCTAAAAAAATCTATTTTAAATTTTAAACAAATTTTAAAATAATGGCAATTTTAGGAACAGGTATAGATATTGTCGAAAATTATAGGCTTAAAAAAATATTACTAAAAAAAAAATCAAACTTTAAAAAAAAAATATTCACCATAAATGAAGTTGCGTATTGTGAAAAAAAAAAAAATTCAATAAGTTGTTACTCTAAAAGATTTGCAGCAAAAGAAGCATTTGCCAAAGCTTTAGGTATCGGCTTTAGAAGAAATATAAATTTTAAAGATATTGAGGTGGCAAACAACACTTATGGAAAACCATATATATTTATTAACAAAAAAATAGCTAATAAAATTAAAACTCTTTTTAAAGTAAAAAAATTTAATGTATTATTGTCTATTTCTGATGAAAAAAAATACTCTATTGCTAGTGTTATAATTTCAAAATAATGAAAATAAATAAAAAATTTTTTTTTGATAATTTAACAACAATTTTTTATGCTTTAATTATTGCGATAATTATAAGATCTGTTTTATTTCAACCATTTTACATACCTTCATCTTCCATGGAACCCACATTATTGGTTGGTGATAGGCTTTTTGTTTCTAAATACACATATGGTTATAGCAAACATTCATTTCCATTTAGCCCAAATTTCTCAAATAGTAGATTTTTTTTTAAAATACCAAAAAGAGGAGACGTTATCGTCTTTAAAACACCAGTTGACAACAGAACCGATTATATAAAAAGATTGATCGGATTACCTGGGGATGAAATTCAATTTATTAATGGTGATTTATATTTGAATAATAATCAAGTGTTAAAAACAAAGAAAAATATTAAGGATCTAAAAATTTATTGTGGAAAAGAAATAATAAATGCTATTGCGTTCAACGAGAAACTACCAAATGGGTATTCGTATACTGCCGTTTATAAAAAAGAAGGTAGTTTTAAAAACTCAGACAAATATATTGTTCCAAAGAATCATTATTTTTTTTTAGGTGACAACAGAGATTGCTCAAAAGATAGCAGATATTTAAACAGCGTAGGTTACGTTAATGAATTAAATTTAGTAGGTAAAGCAAGAATCATTTTTTTTTCAACTAATAAAGAAAAAGGAAATATTTTTCAAATATGGAAATGGTTTGAAATTATTCAATGGAATAGGTTTTTTAATTTAATCAATTAATAATGCTAAATCAAAAAATATTGGAAAATAAAATAAAAATTAAATTTAAAAACAAAAAATTACTATCCCTGTCATTAGTTCATAAAAGTTTTGATCTTTTGAACAACAACGAAAAATTAGAATTTCTTGGTGATAGAGTTTTAGGGTTAATTTTATCAAAAAAATTATATAATTTATATCCATATGAATCTGAAGGTAGCCTGGATAAAAAATTTGCTTCACTAGTAAATCGTAAAATCTGTTTAAAAATTAGTAAAATATTGGAGTTAGAAAAATTTCTTTTTTTAGGAAACACTTATAAAAAAAATTTAAAGATAGAAGATAAAATATTGGCTGATGCATGTGAAGCTTTGATTGGTGCTGTATATCTTGATTCAGGTTTTAAAATTGTAGAAGATTTTATTATAAGATTTTGGAATGATGATATTAAAAAAACTGTCAAAATAAAAATAGATCCTAAGACAAAACTGCAGGAATATTCGCTTAAAAATTTTAAAAAATTACCTACTTATAAAGTATTATCTTGTAAGGGTCCACAACATAACCCATCTTACAAAATTTCTGTGAAAATTCTTGATTCAAAATTTTATTATGGAACTGGCAATTCCAAGAAAATTGCAAAGCTTAATGCTGCAAGAGAAATTATTAAAGATTTAAACATTGAGTAGATTATGCAGTGGATAGACGAGGGCTATTTATTATCAAAAAATAACTATTCTGAAAATTCACTAATTATAGAAGTCTTTACATTAAATCACGGAAGATGCCCAGGAATAGTTTATGGAGGCACATCAAGGAAAATAAAAAACTATTTACAATTAGGAAATAAAATTCATGTAAATTTAAAAGCAAAAAATGAAAACAAATTAGGTTATTTTAAAACTGAAATAATTGATCCAATAAGTCCATTTTTTTTTGACGATAACAAAAAAATAAATTGTTTATTTTCTTCGCTAAATCTTTTAAAAACGGTGCTTCCAGAAATGCTAAGTTATAATTCTATTTATATTTTATTTTCTAATTTTTTAAATGAATTAAAGTTTAGCAATAACTGGATTGTTCATTACATCTTTTGGGAAATGAATCTTCTTAAAAAAATAGGTTTTGATATGAATCTGCCCTCTAATTACGTTTCCGAATCTTGCGATAAAAAAAAAATGATTACCGTAAATATAGATAATGAGAATATAAATGTTCCAAGTTTTATGGTTGATAAAAAATATGATAATGTTGACACTAAATCAATTTATTATGCTTTAATATTTATTGGTAAATTTCTTAAAAAAAATATTTTAACGCCAAATAATTTAAATTATCCCATATCCAGAACAAAATTAGAAAATTATTTCAGATAATGTTAGAACAAAAAAAAAGGTCAATTCTAAAAACTCTTACTTGGCGTATCACTGCTTCTCTAGATACTTTCATAATCGCTTGGATAATTACTGGTGATTGGAAAATGGGAAGTTCTATTGCTGGCATTGAAGTAATTACAAAAATGTTTTTTTATTATTTTCATGAAAGAATCTGGAATAAAATCAATTGGGGTAAGAAAAAATGGTGGTGGTTATCTTAGCCTTTGAGCAATGTAATCAGCAAAATATGTTACTATTGCGCTAGCTCCCGCTCTTTTAAATGAAATTAAACTTTCTTCAATTGCATTATCGGATATTATTTTTTTTTTAATACCATTTTTAATCAAACTATACTCTCCAGATACCTGATATGCAAATACGGGTATTTTAAAGGTATCACTAACCAATTTAATTATATCAAGATAGGGCATTGCGGGTTTAACTATAACAAAATCTGCCCCTTCTTTTATATCTAAAGCAACTTCTCTCAAAGCTTCTTTTTGGTTAAAAAAGTTCATCTGATAATTTTTTTTATCACTTTTTAAGCTTTTTTTTGATCCTACGGCATCTCTAAAAGGACCATAAAAATTTGATGCATATTTCACAGCATAAGATAAAATTTGAACTAATTTAAAATTTTTTTTATCCAAAGCTTTTCTTATTTTCCCTATCCTTCCATCCATCATGTCAGATGGTGCAATAACATCGCATCCCATTTCGGCCAGCAATAATGCTTGTTTAACTAAAATTTCAACAGTTTCATCATTTTGAACATATCCTTTTTTTAATAAACCATCATGACCATGAGAAGTATAAGGATCCAAAGCCACATCACACATTATTCCAATTTCTGATTGAAATTTTTTTTTAATAAGTTTTAAAGCTTTACATACCAGATTGTTTTCATTCAATGCCTCTGATCCATTTTTATCCTTTTTTTGTATTTGAGTATGTGCAAATAGAGCTAAAAGAGGCAATTTAAGTTTGATTGCTTTTTCAACAACTTTTTCTATTTTATCTACTGAATATCTATATACACCTGGCATAGTAGAAATTTGATTTTTTTGATTTTTACCATCAATCAGAAATACTGGCCAAATTAAGTCTTTGGGTAACAAGCTATTCTCAGTAACAAGACGTCTAGACCACTCACTTTTTCTATTTCTTCTTAGTCTTGTGCTAGGATATGATCCAATAAGTTTCATTTTTCTAGTTTTTAAATTATTATTTTATTATAAATAATGCGACAAAAATAATGTATATTATTATCTTTTATAAGGTATTTAACAAAGTACCACAATGTATTCAATGAATGGTAAGAAAATAGAGTTCTTTTGGCTACTTGTGTTTTAAATTATTAATTTAACTAAAAATATTCAGTTGAAAAAAATATTAATTGCATCTGATCATGCGGGCTTTAGGCTTAAAGAGATTATTAAAAAACATCTGTCAAAGAAAAAAATAGAGATTATTGATTTGGGTCCTTTTAATTTAGTGAAGGTTGATTATCCTGATTATGCTCATAAATTATCTAAAATAATTAATCTTAATAAAAAATTAATAGGTATTCTTGTTTGTGGATCGGGAATAGGAATGGAAATGACAGCAAATAGATATAAAAATGTAAGAGCTGCTCTATGTTATAATGAAAAGACGGCAAAATTAGCAAGATCACATAACAATGCCAACGTTATTACACTTGGCTCAAGATTGACAAAAAAAAAAATTGTTCTTAAATGTATAAACATTTTTTTGAATACGAAATTCGAAGGTGGTCGTCATACAAAAAGAATTAATAAAATATAAATTATTATGACTAAATTAAATAAATATATGTCAAATAGTTATCAAAATTTTTTTGATAAAAATTTATCTTTAACTGATCCAGAGTTATATAGTTCTATAAAACATGAATTTGAAAGACAGCAAGAACATATTGAATTAATTGCTTCGGAAAACATTGTTTCAAAAGCTGTGTTAGATGCCCAGGGTTCAATTATGACAAATAAATATGCCGAAGGATATCCGGGTAAAAGATATTACGGTGGATGTGAATTTGTTGATAAAGCAGAAGATTTGGCTATTAAAAGAGTAAAGAAATTATTTAATTGCAGATATGCAAATGTACAACCTCATTCTGGTGCGCAAGCCAATGGGGCCGTATACCTTGCCCTTTTAAATCCTGGAGACACAATACTTGGTATGAGTTTAAATTCTGGAGGTCATTTAACGCATGGAGCTAAAGTTTCTCTTTCAGGTAAATGGTTAAATTCATTTCATTATGAAGTAGATCAAGAAAGCGGACTGATTAACTATAATGAAGTTGAAAAAATAGCAAAGCAACACAAACCAAAGTTGATTATTGCTGGTGGCAGTGCCTATTCTAGAATAATTGATTTTGAAAAATTTCGTGAAATAGCAAATAAAGTGAATTCATATCTTATGGTAGACATGGCTCATTTTGCTGGGCTAGTTGCTGGAAAAAGTTACCCAAATCCAATTAAGTACGCTGATATTGTTACATCGACAACACACAAAGTTCTAAGGGGTGGAAGGGGTGGAATTATTTTAACAAATAGAGAGGAATTAATTAAAAAAATAAATTCTGCTGTTTTTCCGGGCTATCAAGGTGGTCCTTTAATGCACATTATTGCAGCAAAGGCTGTTTGTTTTCAAGAAGCTTTGCAAGATAGTTTTAAAATTTATATTAAGTCGGTTGTTGAGAATGCAAAAATTTTATCGGAAACCTTAAAAAACAATGGATTTAAAATATTTTCTGGCGGTACAGATACACACTTAATGTTAGTTGATTTAAGACCATATAATGTTACTGGGAAGGATGCTGAATCAAGTTTGGGAAGAGCCAATATAACATGTAACAAAAATGGAATTCCTTTTGATACAGAAAAAATGACAATAACATCTGGAATCAGATTGGGTACTCAAGCAGCTACAACAAGGGGTTTTGGTGTAAATGAGTTCAGGAAGGTGGGACAGTTAATAACAAAAGTTATAGTGGGTTTGTCAAAAACACCTGCTGATAATAGCAAAATTGAAAAACAAGTAAAAGAAGAGGTAATCAAACTTTGTTCTTTGTTTCCTATTTATAATCATTTAAAAGATATCTAGCTATGCTTTGTCCATTTTGTAAAACTGGGGATACATCAGTGGTTGACTCAAGACCTACCGAAGATGGTAATGCTATAAGAAGACGAAGAACATGTACTTGTGGTCAGAGATTTACAACATTCGAGAGGATTCAATATAGAGAGTTAACGGTCGTGAAAAAAAATGGTAGAAAATCTATTTTTGATAGAGATAAATTGTCAAAATCAATATACATTGCTCTTAAAAAAAGACCTCTAGATACTGATACTGTTGAAAAATTTATATCGAAGATATCAAGAAGTTTAGAAGAAATGGGTCAAAGTGAAATAGCATCGAGCATTATAGGAAAAATGGTCATGGATGGCCTTAGAGATCTTGACCCTATTGCATATGTTAGGTTTGCTTCAGTCTACAGAAATTTTAGGGAAGTAAAAGATTTCGAGCAATTTGTGGACAAATTGGATGTTTCCAAAAAAACACAAAACTAATACAAAACATAAATACTTTATGAAACTTGCTTATAATCAAGCAAGTAAGGTATTAGGAAATACAGGCAGAAATCCAGCTGTTGGTTGTGTAATTGTTAAAAATAATGAATTAATTAGTCTAGCGCATACTAATTTCAATGGTCGACCGCATGCTGAAAGAATAGCTTTATCGAATAAAAAAATAAACTTTAAAGGTTCATTGCTATACTCAACTCTTGAACCTTGCAGTCACTATGGAAAAACTTCGCCATGTACCGATATCATTAAAAAACAAAATATTAAAAGAGTGTACTTTTCTAAATTTGATCCCGACAGAAGAAGTTTTAAAAAAGCAAAAAAAAATTTAAATAAATATAATATTAGAACGTTTGAAAACATAGATAAATATGCAGGAGACAAATTCTATAGAGATTTCGACATCAGGAAAAAAACTAACAATATTTTTATTTCATCAAAATTAGCCACCTCAAAAGATTTATTTATTTCTGATAAACGCAACAAATGGATAACAAATAATTATTCAAGAGCCAGAGTACATTTGTTGCGAGCAAATCACGATTCAATTTTAACTACTTCGAAAACTATTTTGAAAGATGATCCAATGTTAAATTGTCGTATTGATGGATTGCAAAACTATTCACCTAATAGATTTGTCATTGATAAAAACCTAACCATACCCATGTCATCAAAAATAACTAGAACAGCTAACAAAATATCAACTTATGTCTTTTATAATTTAATCGATAAAAATAAATTAAAAAAATTGAGTCTTGCTAAAGTCAAAACAATAAGAATCGATCTAAAGAATGAACATTTAGATTTTAATAAAATTATCCTTTTTTTAAGAAAAAAAGGTTTTTACAGAGTCTTTGTGGAAGCGGGAGTTAAATTTAACAATTTTTTGCTTTATAATTATTATATAAATGATTTTTATCATTTTTGCTCAGATCAATTATTACGAAATAGAGGTTTCCATGATGCAAAATTTTTTTTTAACAAGATGAATAAGATAAAACTAAGCAAAAGAGAAATTGAAATCAATTTATTTCAAGATAAATTGTTAAAATATTCACTAAAATAATGTTCACAGGTATAATAAAAAAAAGAGGAATTGTTAAAAAAATTGTATCTAGTGAAAAAGAAATTAAGATAGGAGTAAAAAGTAACCTAAAACTAACAAATAAAGATTTGGGATCTTCGATTAATTGCTCAGGAGTTTGTTTGACTCTTGAAAAAATCCATAAGAGACTATATTTTTTTCATCTAAGTAGAGAAACTCTAAACATCACTAATTTTAAAAACATCAAATTAAATCAAATTATTAATCTAGAAAAATCTCTTAAATTTGGAAATGAAATTTCAGGACATTTTGTTCAAGGACATATTGATGCAATTTCAAAACTTAAAAAAAAGCGTATATATGGTAAATCTTGGTATTTATATTTTTCAATAAATAAAACCCTTAAAAAATTTTTAAATTCTAAAAGCTCTATTGCAATAAATGGAGTCTCATTAACAATTGCGAAGATATTTGAAAATAGTTTTTTAGTTGTAGTAATCCCTCACACATTAAAGTTGACAAACTTAAAAAATATTAAAAACAATGATATTGTAAATATAGAAATTGATATTATTGCGAAATATATGAAAAACTTAAATAAATAAATATGTTTACATCGATTAGCAAAATTATAAAGGACGCAAAAAAAGGTAAAATGTTCATTTTGGTTGATGACAAAAATAGAGAAAATGAAGGTGATCTAGTAATTCCTGCTAATAAAGTTAAACATAAAGATATAAATTTTATGGCTAAGCACGGAAGAGGTCTTATATGTCTAGCTCTCGACTCAAAACAAGTTAAAAAATTAAATCTTCAACTTATGTCACCAACAAACCAATCTAGATCACAAACAGCATTTACTGTATCAATAGATGCTACAAAAAATATTACCACAGGTATTTCTGCTCATGATAGAGCATACACAATAAAATCGGCTATAAAAAAAAACGCATCCAAAAAAGATATTGTTACACCTGGCCATATATTTCCCTTAATATCCAAAGATGGAGGTGTTTTAGTTAGAGCTGGCCATACCGAGGCTTCGGTGGATATATCAAGGTTGTCAAAAAATTCACCTTCAGCTGTTATTTGTGAAATCATGAATGACAATGGAACAATGGCCAAAGGAAAACAATTAGTAAATTTTGCTAAAAAACACAAGTTGAGTCTTGGAAAAATTGACGATCTTATATCTTTTCGATTAAATCAAGAAAAATTAATAAATTTTAAAAAATCTTCAACTATCTCAATTAAAAAACAAACCTATAAAATTAAAATTTTTGAAAATATACTTGATGGTTCAGAACATTTTGCACTTATTAAGGGAAATATAATTAGAAATAAAAATCCACGGGTGAGAGTTATTTCATCAAATGTTGTAAAAAATTATTTAATGGGTAATAAATTTCCAAACTTATTTAATCAAACTATTAACTACTTCAAAAAATATAAAGACTGTGTATTAATATTTATAAGGCATACAAATCTTAAATCTGTTTCAGAAGCCTTAAAAGGATATAAGAATAAAAAATTCTATAGCAAAGGCAATGATAAACTTATTAGAAACTCTGGTATTGGTTCACAAATTATAAAATCTCTAAATATCAAAAAAATGATATTAGTTACTAGATCTAAAAAGAAGGTTATAGGTTTAGAAGGTTACGGTATAAAAATTATAAAGCAGGAAATAATAAAATGAAAAATAATAAAGTATTAATAGTTGTGGCAAATTATTATCCTGAGATATCAGGAGAACTAATAAAACGTGCTAAAGCAGCTAAGAGAGTCAACACAGATCATGAAGAGATCACAGTTCCTGGTATTTTTGAAATACCAGTTGTAATATCAAGAAATATAGATTCCTATGATGGCTTTGTTGCCCTGGGTTGTGTCATAAAAGGCGAAACTCCACATTTTAAATTAATTTCTAAAGCTGTAACAAGCGCAATAATGAACTTAACAATTACTCACAAAAAACCTATTGGAAATGGAATACTTGCCTGTCTAAACCAAAGGCAAGCTTTAAAAAGATTAGACAAAGGTGCGGAAGCTTTAAGTGCCGTTGAACAAGTATTTGCTAATGAGATTATATTTAAATCAAATAAAAACTAAAAAAAATGAAACAAAATGAAGCTCTTAGAAATCCCAGAGTTATTGTTGTTCAAAAATTGTACGCACAAGTATTAAATAAAAAATCAGAATTAATCTTTCCTAAACATAGGTATAAAAAATTTATAAAGGATGTTGTGCTAGGTACTTTAGAAAGAAAGGAAGTAATAGAAGAAACTATACAAGAACATCTTAGTGAAGATTTAAGTGAAAAACGAACGGAGACATTAATAATTATTTTATTACATGCTGCTATATTTGAATTTTTATATCGTCCACAAACCTCGCTAAGTATTATAATTAATGAATATTTAAATACTTCTGATTTTTTTTTAGAATACAGTCAAAAAAAATACCTAAACGCAATATTAGATAAAGTATCAAAAAAGATAAGATCATAAGTGGACGAATTTTTAGTAATAAAAAAATATTTTTCAGAATTGACAAAAAATAACATAGGAACTTTTGATTTATCTGATGATATATTTTTTGACTACAAAAAAAGAGTGGGCATATCTATTGACAGCTATGTTGAAGGAACACATTTTTTAAATTTTAAAAATCCTACTCTTGTAATTAAAAAAGTTTTGAGAGGGGCTCTCTCTGATTTAATTTGTAAAGGAATAATACCTAAATATTATTTTATGAGTTTTTCGGGGAACAAAAAACATCTAACCCAAGATAATCTTGTTAAAATAAAATTAGCTTTGAAACAAGAGCAGAAAAAATATAATATCTTTTTGGCTGGCGGTGACACGTCTTATTCAAATATTTTGTCAATAACTGTTTCAGTACTTGGATATTCTGAAAAAAAACCAATTTTGAGAAGTGGAGCAAAAGTAAATGATGACATTTATATAACAAATACAATTGGAGATGCTTTTCTTGGATTAAAATTCTTAAAAGGTGAAATTAAACTCAGTGAAAAAAATAGTAATTATTTTGTAAGGAGATTCTATCTCCCAAACTTGCCAATAAACTTTTCAAAAAGAATTCATCTCTTCGCCAATTCTTCTATAGATATATCTGATGGTTTTTATCAAGACTTGCAGCATATACTATCTAGATCTAATTTATCATCTAGAATATTTAAGAAAGAAATTCCTATATCTAGTTATTTAAATTCATATCTTATTAGAAGAAAAAAAAATAAATTAAATTTTATCTCTAATGGTGATGACTACCAAATTTTGTTTACGGCAAGTAAAAAAATGAGACATCTAATAAAAAAAATATCCAAATCTACTTCTACAAAAGTTTCAATAGTAGGAATAATTGAAAATAACTCTTTATCCAAGAACAGCAAAACAACAGATGAAAGGTCTAAATTTCCTAAAAAAATGGGATATATACATAATTTTTAGTTAATATTATCATTGCCTTTGTCTTTGTTATTTGGCATCTTCCGTTTTTTAAATTTTGATTATTTTATTTCTAAACTTTGATTATGAACAATTTGTCACCAGATTATATTTTACTACTTATAATTCTAAGTGGTTTTCTTGCACTTCTTTATGGATATATAACGCGAAAACAAATATTGAAATCTGAATCAGGCAATAAAAAAATGAAAGAAGTTGCTGAAGCAATTCAAATTGGAGCAATGGCTTATTTAAATAGACAATATAAAACAATTTCAATAGTTGGGTTGGTTGTTTTAATTATCATCACTTTTGCTTTTAGTATTTTGGTTGGAATTGGGTATTTAATTGGTGCTACTTTATCTGGTATTGCTGGCTATGTTGGAATGCTGGTATCAGTTCAAGCAAATGTAAGAACAGCCGAAGCTTCAAAGAAAGGTTTGTCACAGGGACTATCTATTGCTTTCAAGTCAGGAGCAATTACAGGTTTGTTAGTAGCTGGATTGGCTTTATTATCAATTTCTATTTATTACTACATTTTATTATTGCTTGGCGTTGAAGAAAGAGAATTAATTAATGCATTGATTGCATTGGGATTTGGTGCATCTTTAATCTCAATTTTTGCAAGGTTGGGTGGTGGTATTTTTACAAAAGGCGCGGATGTGGGGGCTGATTTAGTAGGTAAAGTAGAAGCAGGGATTCCAGAAGACGATCCTAGAAATCCAGCGGTTATTGCTGACAATGTTGGAGATAATGTTGGGGATTGCGCAGGAATGGCTGCTGATTTATTCGAAACTTATGCAGTTACTATAGTTGCTACAATGGTTTTATCTTCAATTTTCTTTCATGGTAATTTGAACATGATGATCTATCCTTTGTCTATAGCTGGAGGATGTATATTGACCACAATTTTTGGTACTTTTTTTGTCAAATTGGGAAAAAGTAAGAAAATTATGAACGCACTCTACAAAGGATTTATCGCCACAGCTGTATCATCATTATTAATTCTTTATCCAATTACTGATTATATAATTGGTTTAAATACAGAATATTATGTTGAAGATAAAATTTTTACTGGAACAGGCTTATATGTGTGTGGTGTTATTGGTTTAATTATAACTGGCTTAATCATATACGTAACAGAATATTATACAGGTACAAATTTCAGACCTGTTCAAAGTATTGCTTCTTCATCAACCACTGGTCATGGTACAAATGTTATCCAGGGATTGGCGATATCAATGGAAGCTGCTGCTTTGCCAGCATTAATTATCGTATCTGGTATACTTTTTACAAATCATATTGCAGGTCTTTTTGGCATAGCAATTGCAGTTACATCTATGCTTGCTTTAGCAGGTATGGTTGTTGCCTTAGATGCTTATGGTCCAGTGACTGATAACGCCGGAGGGATAGCAGAAATGTCTAATTTGCCCAAGAAAACTAGAAAAACTACTGATGCTTTAGACGCTGTTGGAAATACTACAAAAGCAGTAACCAAAGGTTATGCAATAGGTTCGGCTGGCCTGGGAGCTTTAGTATTGTTTGCTGCTTATACAGAAGATATTAAATATTTTTCTACAATTCAAGGATCCGCTCTTCAAAATATTAGTGTAAATTTTGAACTCTCAAACCCTTTTGTAGTTATAGGTTTATTAGTGGGTGGCATGCTACCTTATTTATTTGCTTCCATGGGAATGCAGGCTGTTGGAAGAGCAGGGGGAGCTGTTGTAATTGAAGTTAGAAGACAATTTAAAAAAATTCCCGGTATTATGAAAAGAAAAGCTAAACCAGATTATGGAAGACTCGTGGATCTTTTAACTAAAGCCGCAATAAAAGAAATGATTGTGCCATCTCTCCTGCCTGTGCTATCGCCAATAATTCTCTATTTTGTAATATTATCAATCGCTGGTATTGAGGCAGCTTTATCAGCTGTGGGTGCCATGTTACTTGGAGTAATTATTACAGGTTTGTTTCTGGCTATTTCAATGACTGCAGGTGGTGGGGCATGGGATAATGCCAAAAAATATATTGAAGATGGAAATTATGGTGGAAAAGGTTCAGATTCACACAAAGCTGCAGTAACAGGTGATACAGTTGGAGATCCATATAAAGATACTGCTGGACCAGCTATAAATCCAATGATTAAAATAACAAATATTGTAGCTCTTTTGTTATTAGCCGTTATTGCAAACTAATTTTTCTTTCTCTGCACAGGCTTATTAATTTTTTGTCTTAAACTAGATAAAAAACTATAAACAAAGTTTTTTTCTCGTGTAATTGTACCTGTAGTATTTTTTGTAAAATTAATTTTATTTATTTGGTTCATATTATAAAAATCTTTTTTTATTAAAATTCCATATTCATTAAATTCCAAAGCTAGAACATTATTTTTGCTTGTAATGTTTTGACCAAATTTCAATAATTTGCCTCTAGTTCTAGTTCTTTCTATATAAATCCAAATGGAATTATCAAAAATGCCTTCAGAAGATGGATGACCAAGAATTTTTTTAACATCATTTTTATTGCTTTCTTTAACAATTAAGTTTTTTTGTTTTATATCTAAAAAGGGAACTCCATGAGTATTAATTACTGGATTTCGATTGCAATTTGATAATAATAAAAAAAATAAAATAATAATAATCTTATGCATTTTTTTAAATCTAAAAAAAAAAATATACTTCCTTTATATAATAAAATTGTTTTTTTAACTAGAGAAAATTTTTTCTACAAAGATTTTAAATTAACTGATTCATTTTCAAATAGAATTTATCTTATTTTTTTTCATCTTAGTTTTATCCTAATCGTTCTTAAAAATAAGGAAAGTAAAAAAAATAATCAACAAGATATATTTGATTTTTTCTTTAAACAAATTGAATTAAACTGCAGAGAATTGGGATATGCTGATGTTACCGTAAATAAGAAAATGAAAATTCTGATAAAACTATTTTACAAAATTTTGATGAAATGTGAAAATTGGAAACAATTGCAAATTGATAATAAAAATAACTTATTATTAAATTTTTTTTCAATTAATTATCATAATAAAATTTTAGTCAATAAATTAGCAAATTATTTTGATAAATTCGCATTATTTATTGAAGATATATCTTTAAATTCAATAACAAAAGGTGTATTCAACTTTGTTTATAAGGAATAAATAACCATGGCAGTACCAAAACGGAAAACATCCAAATCAAGAAGAAATAAAAGAAGATCTCATATTAAATTTGTATCTAAAAATGTTATTGAGGACAAAAAATCAGGCGAATATAGATTGTCTCATCATGTAGATTTAAAAACTGGATTTTATAAAGGTAGACAGGTTTTCGAACCAAAAGATTGATTCAGCAAGTATAATGAACAACAAAATTATAATTGCAGTTGATGCAATGGGGGGTGATAACTCTCCTAAAAAGATAGTTGATGGCATTGAATTATCTTTAAAAGAAAGTAATGAAAATTTTTTCAAAATTTACGGCAATAAAGATAAGTTAATTTTTTTAGTAAATGAAAAACCAGAAATCAAAAATTATTGCGAAATTATTCATTGTGAAAATCATATTGAAGATGAGGAGAGTCCTTTAAGCGCAGCTAAAAAAAATAAAAGTTCTAGCATGTGGCGGTCTATTGAATCACAAAATATTGGTGAATCACAAGTTACATTGACAGCTGGAAATACAGGTGCGTTATTAATACTATCTAGATTAATATTAAGAATGATTAATGGAATTGAAAAGCCTGCTCTCGCCGGTCTTTGGCCAAATAAAATAGGTACGAACGTTGTATTAGACTTAGGGGCCAATATTGAGTGTAACGATAAAGATTTAATCGATTTTAGTTCTATGGGAGCAGCTTTATATAAATCACTATATCCTGAAGATAATCCAAAAATTGCATTATTAAATGTTGGGTTGGAAGAAATAAAAGGGCATGAGGAAATCAAGAAAGCTTATCAACACCTCAAGAAATCAACTAAAAATAATTTTGAATTTCGTGGGTATATCGAAGGGAATCATATTATGGATGGCAACGTTAACGTAATTGTTACTGATGGTTTTACCGGCAATATCGCTTTGAAAACAGCCGAAGGAACGGCAAACTTTATTACAAAATATTTAAAAGAGAATTTAAGCAAAGGTTTGTTAAATAAAGTTTCCCTCTTACTTTCATATAATGTTTTAAAAAAATTTAAAGAACAATTGGATCCAAGAAAATATAATGGTGCTATTTTATTGGGATTAAGTGGACCAGTTGTAAAAAGTCATGGCTCAACTGATAGTAGGGGTCTAGCTAACTCTATTAAAATGTGTAATAAAATAGTTAAGGGAAAGTTAATTGAAAAAATTAAAAAATATTTAAGCAATTAAACATTATAATATTGCTATTTATGTTTAAAAAAAATTTGAATAGAAAAGCATTAGCAAATATTATTCACCAAAATATAGGTTTTTCAAAGATTATTTCAGAAAACATAGTAAATGATATTTTTTACATAATAATATCGGCTTTTAAAGAAAACGAAAAAGTTAAAATTACATCATTTGGAACTTTTCAAAAAAGAAGAAAAAATGAACGAATAGGTCGCAATCCAAAAACCAAAGAAAAAAAAATCATATGCACAAGAAAAATTATTACATTTAGGGCTTCTAAATTATTTAAAGATAAAATAAATCATAAAAGTTAATTCATGAAAAAAGAATCAGAAGCTTATAAAACCATAGGTGAAGTTGCTAAAATAGTCGGTTTAATTAATAAAAAAAATGGAACTTTATCTACACATACAATTAGGTTTTGGGAAAAAGAATTTCGTCAAATTAAACCAATAATTTTATCTGGCAAAAGAAGATATTATAGCAATAAAGAAATTCATATAATTAAATTAATCAAGTACCTTTTAAAAGATAAAGGCATGACAATTAAGGGGGTTAAAGCAATGTTAAATAATCCAAAATCATTGTCACTTGACGATACTGCAAAAAATAGTGTAACTAACCAATCTTTTAAGAAAGAAAAAATTAAAGACAAAATAAAAAAAATATCCAAAATTATAGATCAACTTAAAGAATTGAAAAATGGCTAAAAAGAGTTCAATAAAAGTTAGGCTAGTTCCAGAATCGAAACCAAACAGTCCTTATTTTTATTATGTTAAAAAACCATCTACTGGCGAAAAAGCAAAGATTAAATTAAAAGTTAAAAAATATAATCCAGCTACACGTAAACATGAAATTTTTATTGAGAAAAAATTACCACCACATAGCAAATAATTATTTTTTCTTAAAATTTCTTTTCTCAAAATCAATATAAGCTCGAACTATATTTTTCCAAATTTTTTTAGTTAATTTTGGATCTATTTTTCTTGAAATTGATTTCTTTTTTATTAACGTTAAAATTTGTTTAATTCTTGATTTATCAACTATCTGATTTTTATATCTTTTTTGTTTTAATACGCCGGTTACTAAATTCGTTCTGATTTTTATTAAGTTTAATAATTTATCGTCTAACTTATCTATTTTTTGTCTTATTAATTTTAATTTTAAATTCTTCATTTATTGATTAAATTATATTTGTTTATATTTATAAATATATAGTCTTTAAAAATGCATTTAAATAAAA
>Ga0187827_10001279_pt1 | contig 37525 bp, 31 predicted proteins | sample ETNtaG_39_FD_167969 | JGI IMG/M metagenome (GOLD analysis project Ga0187827, IMG submission 167969) | Marine microbial and viral communities from oxygen minimum zone, Eastern Pacific Ocean - ETNP2014_SV_150_PacBio MetaG (Illumina Assembly) | ecosystem: Environmental > Aquatic > Marine > Hypoxic...
GTGAATATCAGTGACATCGCTTGCACCGCGACAGGTGACAATGCGGAGTTGACCATAATCCATACCCTGCCTCGAGGCGTGACTATGGAAGAGATAGAAAAAGATCTGAAAGGCATGCCCGAACTCTTCGATGGCACGCTTGAGGTTAGCCCTTACCACTTCAAGGAGGCCCGCGGACCTTCCAGTACCGTTACCCACCGCTTCACCCTAGCAGGGGACGATATTCCGGGCCTGATCGCTAAGATCTCCAAAACGCTCGACGAACACGGCGCCAACATCGTGCGTATGAACTCCGAGACCCATCAGGGCATCCATAGTGTGGTCAACATTTCCCGTTTCGCCATTTCTCTGCGTCAAGAAAAGGCCCCGGATTGTCTGGCGGCCATCGTTAGGATCGCTTGTGAGCTAAAGCTTACTTTCCGCTACGAGGCGACCTAGATTTTTTTCGAAAACTCGCAACGTGGCCTGCAAAGGGTAGAGAAGAACTTCCCTAGTAAGTATCCACAAACACTAAGCCAATAAAATACTTAATAAATTTGGTGTCGCCGTATCGCGCGGCGGGGGCCTGCGTTATGCTGTCACTGAGTTCTTCAGTTTCTTTTTTCCCACATCATGCCTCGAAAATCTTCAAAAGGAGCGGATATATAAAGGATGTTGTGCGAAGCAAAGAAAAATCTGGACACCAAATTTTCCCTGTCCGGATGGCACTCCAATATTTTGTTTCCGGGTTGGAGGCGTTAGCGGGACGAAACAAAAGGCCGCAACTGGCCGACCCATTGTTTATTGCGCATCACAATAAATAATATTGCAGCGCAAAAAATAAGCGCATGATTTTCGCACGAAGTGATTACGGGGAATGGTAATAAAAGTTGGAAATATGGATTTTGTTGTCACTCTCATCTGTGATCCGGTAGCCATGACCATTGACGGCACCACGTGTGCTGCCGCCAGTGACGCCCTGAAAAATGCTGATATGGCCGTGACGGGAATGGACTTTCTAGCACCGGGGATTGCTTGCGATATCTTTTTTCGGGCCAGCGGTCCACCTAAAATAGTTACCGCCCGCGCTGAAGAGTCGGTGCGTCTGGTTCTTACCCATAATCTTGTGGATGTGGTGGTGCAGCCTCAACAGGGGCGGCGCAAAAGATTCCTCGCGGCGGACATGGAATCTACCATCATTGTTAATGAAATGCTTAATGAGCTTGCCGCCCTTGTAGATGGGGACGGAAAAATGGAAAAACAAATATCGAGGATCACCGCCCGGGCCATGAGGGGTGATGTGGATTTTTCCGATGCTCTACGGGAACGGGTAGCGCTCCTTGAAGGCTGCCCTTGTACATTGGTGGAGAAAGCTAAATCCAGGATTTCATTCATGCCGGGAGCAGTCTCTCTGGTTCGTACCATGAGGAGAGACGGGGCCTTTACTCTCTTGTTGTCAGGAGGGTTCTCCCCCTTTACAGAGTATGTCGCTGCCGCTGCCGGTTTCGACCAGGTGACCGGGAATACCCTCGAAGTTAGAAATGGACGCCTAACCGGTCGAGTTCTTGACCCGCTGTTCGATAGCAGTGGAAAACTGGAAACTCTCCGCCGTGTGGCACTAGAGAAAGGCGTTGCTCTTTCAGAGACCATGGCGGTTGGCGATGGCGTCAACGACATGCCGATGCTCAAGGCGGCGGGAACTGGTGTGGCGTTCCACGCTAAACCCGTAGCAGCCGAGGTGGCCCAGGTAAGGATCAGTCATGGGGACCTCATGGCGCTTCTTTATCTACAGGGCTACCGGTCAGAGGAAATCGTAATTTGAACCCACTTTTTGTAGGTGATCTCCATGAATTTCCAACTTTTTCTCCAGCCGTAGTGCTACATCGAAATTGTGCAACGCAGCATTTCCATTGACCTGAGGCGTGGCTCTTCTTAAAAGGAACAATAGCGGTAGGCTCTGAAAGGAGTCATTGTTTACCAATTTAATGGCAGAGGTGACCTTTACATGGACCCGTTATTGCGGCCGGACACCCGTCCGAAAAATCCTTTATTTTCCTCCGGCCCGTGCGCCAAACGACCAGGATGGACCACGGACGTTCTGAAAGACGCCTGTCTTGGCCGTTCGCACCGCTCTGGGCCCGCCAAAAAGAAGCTGGTCTCTGTCATTGAAAAATCCAGATCCCTTCTTGGCTTGCCTGAAGATTACCGGCTTGCCATTGTTCCAGCGTCTGATACAGGAGCAGTTGAGATGGCCTTGTGGTCGCTCCTCGGCCCTCGTGGTGTGGATATACTAGTCTGGGAAAGTTTTGGTGCTGGCTGGGCAGCGGACGTGTCCCGGCAACTTGGGTTGTCCGATCTGAGGATTCTGGAGGCGGCATATGGGGAACTTCCAGACCTTTCCCAGGTTGATTTCTCTCGGGATGTGGTTTTTACCTGGAACGGAACAACTTCTGGAGTCTGCGTCCCAGACGGAAACTGGATTCCCAGTAAAAGAGAAGGGCTAACCATCTGTGACGCCACGTCTGCCGTTTTCGCCATGGACGTTGCTTGGGAAAAACTGGATGTGGCCACTTACTCTTGGCAGAAGGTAATGGGCGGTGAGGGTCAGCACGGTATGCTTATCCTCAGTCCTCGTGCTGTTCATCGGCTTTCGACCTATACGCCTCCCTGGCCTTTGCCCAAGATATTCCGGTTAACGTCTAGCGGCACCCTGATTGAGGGCCTGTTTTCTGGCGCCACCATCAACACACCATCCATGCTAGCAGTGGAGGACGCCCTGGATGGCCTTGCTTGGGCGGAGTCTATCGGCGGCCTTCCCACCCTTATGGCCCGCTCCCAGAGCAATCTTGAGGCAATCACTAGCTGGGTGGAAAAAATAGATTGGGTCGATTTTCTTGTTGCTGATCCGAATATTCGTTCCCGAACATCCGTTTGTTTGAAGATTAACGATTCCCATCTTGCAGCCATTAAAGAGGATCCGGTAGAGATTATCGACAGCATGGTGCGAAGTCTCGAAACGGAATGTGTCGCCTTTGATATCGGTGCCTATCGAGAGGCGCCTCCAGGCTTGCGTTTGTGGGCCGGCGCTACGGTTGAACGTAGTGATCTTGAATCTTTGTTCCCGTGGTTGGACTGGTCTTTTGAGACGGTTAGGCGGGTATTATCTGGGAAAGAGTGAAGAATAATTATGCCAAAAGTACTGATTGCCGACACTATGAGCCCCCGCGCTGGGGACATCTTTACCTCCCGAGGGATAGAGGCTGACGTTCGCACCGGGTTGAGCGCCCACGATCTGGGCGAGATGATTGGTGGTTACGATGGGCTGGCTGTACGTTCTAGCACCAAAGTCACACCTAAAATCTTGGAGAATGCTGGTCTCCTCAAGGTCATCGGTCGGGCTGGAATCGGTGTTGATAATATCAATGTAACGGCGGCAACGGCTCACGGTATTGTCGTCATGAATACGCCTCTCGGCAACGCCATTACCACCGCTGAGCACACTTTAGCCATGATGATGGCCCTCGCCCGCCAGATTCCCCAAGCCAATGCCTCGACCCATGACGGTGCCTGGAAAAAATCGGCCTTTATGGGCGTGGAACTTATGGGTAAAACCCTAGGTATAATCGGCTGTGGCAATATCGGCTCTATCGTCGCCGATCGGGCTCACGGTCTGAAGATGAAGGTGATCACCTTCGACCCTTATCTTTCGTCTGAACGGGCCGCTGATCTTTCCGTGGAAAAGGTCTCTTTGGAAGACCTTCTAAAGCAGTCTGATTTCATCAGCTTGCATGCGCCCCTTACCGACGATTCCAAGGGTATGATCAATGCCGAAACGATCGCATTGATGAAAAAAGGGGTTCAGCTTGTAAATTGCGCTCGTGGGGATCTGATTGTCGAGGCCGATCTTAAGGCGGCTCTAGAAAGTGACCATGTGGCAGGAGTGGCTCTCGATGTGTTTGCAGAGGAGCCGGCCCATGACAATCAGTTGTTTGGCATGTCCCAAGTGGTGGTAACGCCTCATCTTGGAGCGGCAACAACGGAGGCTCAGGAAAAAGTAGCGGTACAAGTGGCCGAACAAATGGCAGACTATCTTCTGACCGGTGCAATAATCAATGCCCTCAATATCCCTTCAGTCAGCGCTGAGGAGATACAAAAACTCAAACCCTATATCAAGCTGGCTGGTCAGCTAGGCAGTTTTGCGGGTCAGTCGACGGAAACCGGGCTTAAAGCCGTTACCCTGGAATATGAAGGACGGGTCGGAGACCTCAACACAAAATCCCTCACAGCGGTCACTTTACAGGGTCTTCTGAGCCCTCTTCTGGAATCGGTGAATATGATCAATGCTCCGGTTATCGCCAAGGAACGGGATGTTGAGATTACCGAGATTACCCACGACAGAGCTGGAGCCTTCCAGACTCTGATTACACTTACTGTAACGACGGAATCCCAGACCCGCAGTGTTTCTGGCACTCTTTCCAGCGACGATAAACCACGCATTGTCCAGATCCGGGGTATCCCCATTGACGCCGAACTAGGCCCCCATATCCTGTATGTCATAAACCGCGACAAGCCTGGTTTTATCGGTTCCTTAGGAACAATACTGGGGGATGCGGATATTAATATTGCTACCTTCAATCTCGGCCGGGAGAAATCTGGCGGCGAGGCTGTCGCTCTCATTGAAGTGGATCAGCCAGTTCCCGAAAACATTATGGCAGCAGTAAGGGCCTTACCCCATGTGGTGCAAGTCAAGACCCTTTCATTTTGACGAGGCTCTAGCGTTTCAGCCGACATCCCCTGCGCTTCAAATGTCCGACTTTTAATCTCTAGCTCTGGGATGAGCGGCGCGGTAGATGCTGCGCAGGCGTTCCGTATCCACATCGGTATAGCGCTGGGTGGTGCTAAGCGAAGCGTGGCCGAGAAGCTCCTGGATGGCGCGTAAATCTGCGCCCCCAGCTAGCAAATGGGTGGCGAAGCTGTGGCGCAGGGCGTGGGGAGTAGCCGTTTCCGGCAGGCCCAGGAGAGAGCGCAGTTCACGCAGGCGCTTCTGCGCCATAGCGGCTTGAAGGCGCTTTCCGCGCACACCCACGAACAGGGGGTCATCGGGCCCGTAATCAAAAGGACAGGCAGCGAGATAATCCACCAACACGATCTGCACCATTCGGAGCACTGGTACCACCCGTTCCTTTCCGCCCTTGCCAGAAATTACCATCCGGTCCTGACGCGGCATGTGGCGGCGGTTGAGCCCCAGTGCCTCGCCGATGCGCAGGCCGCATCCATAAATGAGGGTAAACAGAGCAAGATCGCGTTTTTCTACCCAAGGCGGACCAAGCCCAGAAGAATCCCCAGTGGCTGCCACCAGTTCCACCGCATCTTCCACATCTAGAGCCTTGGGTACGCTGCGGGGCAGTTTTGGCGTGCGTAGGGAATGGACAGCTGGGTTATGGAGGATGTCCCGGCGTTCTAGGAAGCGGAAGAATCCCCGCACCACCGATAAGGCCCTGGCAGTGGAGGCAGCTTGTAGGCCAGACATGCCCCGGCGCGCCATCCAAGCCCGGAAATCCGCCGTGCACAACCCCGCCAAATCCGAAAGACCCAGCTCACCGCCAAGGTGGCCGCACAGAAACCCCAGGAACGCTTTTAGGTCACCGGTGTATGCGGCCAGGGTGTGTGGTGAAGCCCGGCGTTCGTTTTCCAGCCAGGTCCGCCATGCCGTGACGGCCTCCTGAAGGTCAGATGCAACGAAGAGATCGGATTCAGGACCGGTTATTGCAGACGGCCGAGACATGAACACACGCAACATTCAATAACGCGTGCAAGGAAGGTGAGAAGTTCCTTGCCCTGGCGGGCGTGGAATTTTCCTTCCTCCCGAGAGCCAAGCGCCAGCAGCCCGGGAGACTCCTTACCCCCGAAATCAAGACGGATGAGCGCCTGGGAACGAACTAGGTATTCCATTTCCCCGAATACGATAGGATCAGCTTTCGCCTTGCCGTCTAGGTGCACATCACGCCCGCTGCCAAGCAAGCGATCCACGGTTCCCGGCGGTAGCACCCGCACCCCAACAGCAGATTCCGTCTCCACACTTTCCACAGCAAAAACCACCACATCAAGGCCGAGAATCACCACAAGGTCCGTAGTGACCAGATGCACTAGATGTTCCAGACTGCGGGCGGAAAGGAAAGCAAGAACGGCCTCGTGCACCCGTGATTGGCCGGTCATGTTGCCCCGGCTGGTAGCAAGCAGGTCGTCGTGATCGGCACGTAGCCTTTCGATAATAAAGGCCTGCATGTCTAACACGTTGCCGGTCTCGTGGCGCCGCGGTGGTACTAGTGTTCGCAGCAGATCGGCATGGATGGTAAGGAAATCTGGATGAGCACGGAGATAGTCTGCCACCTGAGCCCCGGTTATGCCGTCGGTGCCGGTCCTGGATGGTACCGGGCTGGCACTGTCTTGGTTTTTTGCCTGATTTTTAGTGACTATCTGTTTGCGCCTTGCCATTGATATTTCCTGATATGCGATGGACTGTTCGCCATCTTTTCCTGGCTCTGGCAGACCTGCGGCGAACCCCCTTTGACCAGCCACGACTCTTGAATAGAGTGTAGACCATGCCATCACGCCACACCAGTTCATCTCAACATTCCTGCACGCATCCCACGGATCCCCCTCCACGGCGTGTCCGGGTGATGTTACCCCTGCCGCTGGATTGCGCCTACGATTACCTTGAGGATTTAGATCCCCCACTCACAGAAGGGGAATTCGTTCGCGTTCCCTTTGCCGCACGCGAACGCACCGGCTGCGTCTGGTCATGCCATCCTGGCTCCGGCAGCGCCGTGGACGTGAAAAAGCTCAAACATGTTATCGCACGCCGTGATGCGCCGCCCTTACCTGCCGACGCTGCCTGTTTCATCGATTGGACCGCCACCTATACCTGCGCGCCGGTGGGGTCAGTTCTGCGTATGGCCATGAGCGTACCCCAAGCCCTTGATCCCCAGGCAAATATGACAGGTTATGTCCGTGTCGAAGATACGGTGCTCCAAGGCATGCGCATGACGGCGGCGCGGGTGCGTGTACTCGATGCAGCAAGTAGGGACGTACCCCTTGGCGCGACTGAGCTAGCGCGACGAGCCGGGGCGGGAACCAGCGTGGTACGGGGACTTGCCAAAGCCGGGGCTCTAGCTCGGGTAGCCTGTGTGTCGCCACCTTCTTTCGCCACCCCTGACAGCTGGCGGGTAGGTCCATCTCTTTCGACGGACCAAGAAACAGCAGCGCAGGAGCTTCGTTGCAAAGTGAACACGGGAGGGTTTTCCGTAACCTTACTCGACGGCGTCACCGGATCAGGCAAGACGGAAGTATATTTTGAAGCCGTAGCGGCCACCCTGAAACGGAGCAAACAAGTGCTTGTTCTGGTTCCGGAGATCACTCTGACCGGGCAGTGGCTGGAACGTTTCACAGAGCGCTTCGGTGTAGCCCCGGCGCCGTGGCATTCGGACCTGACACAGAAGAAGCGGCGGACGGTCTGGCGCGCCGTAGCCGAACACAGTGCGCATGTGGTGGTGGGCGCCAGATCGGCCTTGTTTCTACCCTTTCCTAGTCTCGGTCTCGTGGTCGTGGATGAGGAACATGAGGCCGCTTACAAACAGGAAGAGGGTGTCATCTATCACGCCCGCGACATGGCCGTAGTGCGGGGGCGAGAGGCAGCGTGTCTTGTGGTTCTTGTCTCGGCTACACCGTCCCTGGAAACTACCGTTAACGTGGAAGAAGGACGCTATGACCGGGTCTATCTCCCCGATCGCCACGGCGGGGCCATCATGCCCCAGGTCGAGGCCATCGACATGCGCCGAGAAGGCCCAAAGGCTGGACAATGGTTGTCACCGCCGCTTCGCAAAGCACTGGCAAGGACGTTTGCTAGGGGTGAGCAGGCCATGCTATTCCTTAACCGCCGTGGCTATGCGCCGCTCACACTGTGTCGCGGTTGCGGCCATCGCTTCTCCTGTCCCAATTGCACCGCCTGGCTGGTAACCCACCACAAGCCGGCGCGCCTCATCTGCCATCATTGTGGCTATTGCTTACCGCCACCAGAGTTCTGTCCCCAGTGCGGCGTAGGAGACACCTTAGCCGCCTGTGGCCCCGGAGTGGATCGGATAGCCGAAGAGACGGAAAGCCTATTCCCAGATCGGCGATGGGCCGTTATGTCCAGCGACATGACGGGAGGGGCGCAGGCAGCAGCAGAGATTCTAACCCAGGTTCGAGACCACGAAATAGACCTTTTGATCGGCACTCAGATTATCGCCAAGGGACACCATCTTCCAGGGCTGACTCTAGTGGGGGTGGTGGATGCTGACCTTGGGCTAGCCGGCGGCGACTTGCGCGCCGGTGAACGCACCTTCCAGCTGCTTCACCAAGTGGCGGGGCGGGCTGGGCGGGAATCGCAGCCGGGAAAGGTCTATCTACAGACCTATATGCCCGAACATCCCGTAATGGAGGCGCTGATTTCAGGCAACCGCGATGCTTTTTTTGAGGCCGAAGCGGTACAGCGCCGCAGATTCGGCCTGCCGCCATTCGAACGGATGGCGGCTGTGATCATCTCTGGCCATAGTGCCGCCAGTGTGGAAACCACGGCTCGCCACCTACGTCGCGCCGCACCACGGGAAAACGGTGTGGACATTCTGGGACCCGCCCCAGCGCCACTCACTGTCCTCCACGGCCGCACGCGCTGGCGGCTACTGTTGAAGGCGCCGCGGCGGGTCAACGTACCGGAATTAGTCAAAAACTGGCTGAGGGCGGTAAAAGTCCCTGCACACGTACGGGTACACATCGATATCGATCCTCACAGTTTTCTTTAGCTGCCTTCCGAAGAAGGGCCACCGGAACTCTTCAAGCGTGAGTCCGGTTGCAACAGCAATAAGGCTATGTTAGGTATCGCGGGCCTTGCCCTAAGGGGTTTCCCCACTATGTTGTATTTTTATTTATAACCAATGAGTTAGATCTCCCATTTAGGGAAATCCTGGGGAGATAGGGAGACGACGTCAGGTGCCATCTGTAGCCTCAGGTCAATCACAGATTTCCTTGCGTTATGCCACCGCCCTGTTCGATCTTGCTAAAGAAAGCAAGTCTTTGGACACCGTGGGCGGCGACCTTTGCAGCATCAGGACCATGATCGAGAGCTGTGACGATCTTGCTCGTCTCTTGCGCAGCCCAGTCCTCTCGCGCGAGGACCAGGGAAAAGCGCTAGCAGCGGTTCTGGGCAAAGCTGAGATCGGTGACCTTACCAAGCGTTTTGTAGCTGTCGTAGCCAGCAATCATCGCCTTTTCGCCCTACCTGTTATGATCGATACCTTTTTCTCCCTGCTGGCGGAAAAACGTGGTGAAATAAGCGCCGAGGTAACGTCAGCCAAGTCCTTAAATAATGCCCAGGTGAAGTCTCTTACGGACGCCCTAAAAAAGGCTGTGGGCCGGAATGTCAATGTTACCCAGTTTGTGGATGAGTCAATTATCGGTGGCCTAATCATCAAGGTCGGATCGCGCATGCTCGATAGCTCCCTGTGTACCAAACTACAAAATCTACAGCTCGTCATGAAGGGAATTGGTTGATGGAAATCCAAGCTGCGGAAATCTCTTCCATACTTAAGCAACAGATAGCCAACTTCGATACCGATACCGATGTATCGGAAGTAGGTCAGGTGCTCTCCGTAGGGGATGGAATCGCCCGTGTCTACGGTCTGGACAACATCCAAGCCGGTGAGATGGTCGAATTTCCGGGCGGCATCAAGGGGATGGCACTCAACCTAGAAACTGACAATGTAGGTATCGTTATTTTCGGCATCGACCAACACATCAAGGAAGGTGACACCGTCAAGCGCACTGGCGCCATCGTCGAGGCCCCGGTGGGCAAGGGCCTCCTAGGTCGCGTTTTGGATGGGCTCGGCAACCCCATCGACGGCAAGGGACCTCTTTCAGACGTGAAGATGAGCCGCGTGGAGGTTAAGGCGCCGGGTATCATACCCCGTAAATCGGTGCATGAACCATTACAAACGGGGCTGAAAGCCATCGACAGCTTGATTCCCATCGGCCGCGGCCAACGTGAGTTGATTATCGGTGACCGCCAGACCGGTAAGACCGCCGTTATCACCGATACCATCATCAACCAGAAGAGTCTTAACGAAGACAGTGACGATGCTACGAGGATGCACTGCATCTATGTCTGCATCGGCCAGAAGCGCTCCACCGTAGCTCAGATCGTTAAGACTCTGGAGGAAAACGGCGCCATGGAATACACCACCATTGTTGCCGCCACCGCTTCGGAGCCCGCGCCGCTTCAGTTCCTAGCGCCCTATACCGGCTGTGTCATGGGTGAATATTTCCGTGACAACGGCATGCATGCAGTCATTTTCTATGATGACCTTTCAAAACACGCCGTAGCTTACCGCCAGATGTCGCTATTGCTGCGCCGACCGCCTGGACGCGAAGCCTACCCCGGTGATGTTTTCTATCTGCATTCGCGCCTCCTGGAGCGCGCCGCCAAGATGAACGACGACAATGGCGGTGGATCGCTGACAGCGCTACCAGTGATCGAAACTCAGGCCGGCGATGTTTCAGCCTATATTCCTACCAATGTCATCTCCATCACTGACGGCCAAATCTTTCTCGAGACCGAACTATTCTATAAGGGCATCCGCCCAGCGGTAAATGTGGGCCTGTCGGTGAGCCGCGTCGGCTCCGCCGCCCAGGTCAAAGCCATGAAACAGGTAGCCGGCTCCATTAAGCTAGAACTGGCCCAGTACCGTGAAATGGCGGCTTTTGCCCAGTTTGCCTCGGATTTGGACGCCTCAACCCAGAAACTTCTGGCTCGTGGCGAACGCCTTACCGAACTGCTCAAACAGCCGCAATACACCCCCTTCCCCGTGGAAGAACAGGTGATGGTTATCTTTGCAGGCGTAAACGGCTATCTCGACGGCATCGCGGTGGGCGACATCGCCCGTTTTGAACAGACCTTACTTGACGACATCCGTGACAAGGGGGCAAGTCTTCTCAAGACTATCCGCGATGAAGGCACCCTCTCCGAGGATACGGAAACCCGGCTTAAGGGCTTCCTCGATGATTTTGTGAAGAACTTTATCTAAGCCCGGCCGCCAAGACCGAAGGTAATTACAAACATATAGAGCGACGGCATGCCCAGCCTCAAAGAACTGAGAACCCGCATCACCAGCGTTAAGTCGACGCAAAAGATCACCTCGGCTATGAAAATGGTAGCCGCAGCCAAGCTGCGGCGCGCCCAGGAACAGGCCGAGGCTTCCAGGCCGTACGCCGAGCGCATGGAGCGTATGCTAGGATCTCTGGCCGCCAGTCTCAAAGACCATGGAGATGCGCCGCCTCTGCTTGTAGGCAGCGGCAGTGACAAGACCCATCTTGTGGTGGTGGCGTCTTCCGACCGTGGCCTGTGCGGAGGTTTCAATGTCAATATCGTGCGCAACGCCCGCCAGTTCATCATTCAGCTTACAGCCGATGGAAAAAAGGTGAAGGTGCTCTGCGTAGGCCGTAAAGGAAACGACCAGTTAAAACGGGAGTACGGGAGCCATATCGTCGATACTATCACCGACGTAGACAAACCGAAGCTGGAATTCATCCAAGCCGACACTATCGGCCACCACATCATAGCCATGTTTGCCGAAGGAGAATTCGACGTTTGTACCCTTATTTTCGCCAAGTTCAAATCGGCCATCACCCAAGAAGTCACACGTATGCAGCTTGTGCCCTTCGCCATTCCCGAGACAGGGAAAGAGGTTGAGAAAGAAGGTGGCATTCCCGCCATTTATGAATTCGAGCCCGAGGAGGAGGAAATCCTCGCCGAACTTCTACCGCGTAACCTTTCAGTCCAGATCTACCGCGCTATGCTTGAAAACGCCGCCAGCGAACAGGGAGCACGCATGACAGCTATGGACAATGCCACCAGAAACGCTAGTGACATGATTGACGACCTGACTGTTTTCTATAACCGCACTCGCCAGGCTGTCATCACCAAGGAATTGATTGAAATTATTTCCGGTGCCGAGGCGCTATAATCACCCACGGCCCGATACAGGCCCCACAGAGAGGAGCTCTCACAATGAGCGATAAGAAGGTCGGTTCCATCACCCAGATAATGGGCGCCGTTGTTGACGTACGGTTCTCGGACGAACTGCCCTCCATCCTCAATGCCCTACATGTAGAACAGGAAGGCAAGCGCATCGTTCTTGAGGTCGCCCAGCATCTTGGCGAGGCCACGGTGCGTACCGTGGCCATGGACACCACCGACGGCATGGTGCGTGGCCAGGAAGTCGTTGATACCGGCGAGCCCATCACGGTGCCCGTAGGACCGGAAACCCTTGGTCACATCATCAATGTGGTGGGTGATTCGGTGGACGAGCGCGGTGAGGTTAAAACTAAGAAACGTTCGCCCATCCACAAAGAAGCTCCAGAATTCGTTGACCAATCCACCGAAACCGAGATTCTTGTCACCGGCATCAAGGTCATCGACCTTCTAGAACCCTACGCCAAGGGCGGCAAGATCGGTCTTTTCGGCGGTGCCGGCGTGGGCAAAACCGTCATCATCATGGAACTCATTAACAATATTGCTAAGGGCCATGGCGGCTATTCTGTTTTCGCCGGCGTGGGCGAGCGCACCCGCGAGGGCAACGACCTCTATCACGAGATGATCGAGTCGGGAGTTATCGACCTCGAGGGCAGCAACTCCAAAGCAGCGCTAGTCTTTGGCCAGATGAACGAACCTCCCGGCGCTCGTGCCCGCGTTGGGCTAACTGGGTTAACCCTGGCCGAATACTTCCGCGACGAAGAAGGTCAGGATGTGCTGTTTTTCGTGGACAACATCTTTCGCTTCACCCAAGCGGGCTCGGAGGTTTCCGCACTGTTGGGGCGCATGCCCTCAGCGGTGGGGTATCAGCCAACGCTCGCCACCGATATGGGCGCACTGCAGGAGCGCATTACCTCCACCAAGAAAGGTTCCATCACCAGCGTCCAGGCCATTTACGTACCCGCCGATGACCTCACCGACCCGGCGCCGGCCACTTCTTTTGCCCATCTCGATGCTACCACCGTGCTATCACGCCAGATCGCAGAATTGGGTATTTATCCCGCCGTGGACCCGCTAGATTCTACCTCGCGCGTGCTCGACCCCCGCATCGTCGGCGAGGAACACTATTCGGTGGCACGACGGACGCAGGAAGTTTTGCAGACCTATAAGTCGCTGCAAGATATCATTGCAATTCTCGGCATGGACGAGCTTTCAGAAGAAGACAAGCTGACCGTGACCCGCGCCCGAAAGATCCAGCGCTTCCTGTCTCAACCCTTTCATGTGGCCGAAGTCTTCACAGGTACGTCCGGTACATTCGTCAACCTCGAAGATACCATCAAAGGCTTCAAGGGATTAGTGGAAGGTGAATATGACGATTATCCTGAGGCTGCCTTCTACATGGTAGGCAGCATAGAAGAAGCTGTAGAAAAGGCTAAGAAGATGGCAGCTGAGGCCGCGTAAGGGATATCTCTCGATGAAAGAAAAAGTAGCATTCGAACTTATTTCCCCGGAAAAGCTTCTCATTTCCGGCGATGGGGACATGGTGCTTGTGCCCGGCACAGAAGGTGATTTTGGTGTCCTGCCTGGCCATTCGTTACTAATTTCCGGCGTCCGGCCCGGCGTCCTGGAAGTTCACAACGACGGCAAGGTAGATGAGCGTATCTTCGTCAGCGGCGGTGTCGCCGAGGTGACCCCGGAGCGTTGCATCGTCCTCGCCGAACAGGCGGTGCCGGTGGACGAGCTGGACACCAAAGAAATCGAAGCCCGCATCAGTGACCTGCGCGATGACGTAGACGCCAGCGCCAGCGATGACGACCGCAAGACAGCGGAGAGGGCACTGATGGTGACCGAAGCCATGCGCGACGCCACCACCGCCGCACCAGCCCACTAAGGCGCGTGAGGGCCAAGACGGGCTTTTTCATCCACCGAAGCGCGAAATTACCTCAACAAAGAGGAAACCTTGCCGTCAGAAGGCATCAACGCACCAAATGCCCAAATTCGGCCACCAAGTCCTGGTAAAGTCTGCGTTTGAAGGGAACGATGAGCTCCGGTAGACGGTTTCGTTCCTCCCATTTCCAATCGAGAAACTCTGGGGTTTGAGTGGCGATATTGATATCAGAATCCTCCCCCACAAAACGCATGGCGAACCATTTCTGGCGCTGGCCCCGATAGCGGCCATCCCAAATATTCTGTACCAACCAGTGAGGAAATTCATAGGTCAGCCAGTCCTGGCTTTCAGCTATGATTTCTACTTCTGCGGTACCTATTTCCTCCTTCAGCTCACGCAGGATAGCCTCCCGCGGGGTCTCGCCGGAGTCAATTCCTCCCTGCGGCATTTGCCAGGCCTCCGAAGGTATATCGATACGACGCGCCACGAAGACACGGCCTAGAGCGTTGAAAAGCATGGCCCCAACACCGTTACGGTGCGGAAGTCCAGATATGTCAGCACCGTCCTCCTTTTTCCCACTTTTTCTCATAGCTCGTCTTCTACCCGCTCGACGAAGCTTCACAAGAAGACACGATCAATGGACCTATCGCTAACGGCCCACGGTAGACCCACTCCTCCGGCCACGCAGATAAAAGGATCAGTTGGCGATCTGATCTTCATACAGCGCAATGCCATGCAGAAGATCAAGCGCCCGTGCTAATTGATAATCTTTAAGGAACGATTCCGCCTCCCCATCCGTGGAGGCATCGACCGTCGCCTCTACCTTATTTTCTGTGGGTTTTGCGTTTTCGTTTTCCAATGCTCCACGCAGATTCTCTTCACGACGGCGCTGGCTGCCGTCAATAGCCTCGAAGCGAGCCTGCTCTACAACAATACTGGGCTCGATTCCCTTGGCCTGAATAGAAACTCCTGAAGGTGTGTAATAGAGCGCCGTGGTCAGGCGGATAGCCCCCAGGCTGCCCGTTGGGATAATGGTCTGGACTGACCCCTTGCCGAAGGAGCGGGTCCCCATGATAACCGCGCGGTGGTGATTCTGTAGGGCACCAGCAACGATTTCCGACGCCGATGCTGAACCGCCATTAATGAGGACCACCACGGGCAAGCCGTCAGTGAGGTCACCAGGATGAGCATTATAACGATTATCGTCATCCTTGTGGCGACCGCGTGTGGAGACGATCTCCCCGCGCTCTAGGAAGGAATCTGAAACCGCCACTGCCTGTTCAAGAAGGCCTCCAGGATTATTACGCAGATCGAGAACAATGCCCTTGAGCTTGTCCCCCAGTTTGTTCCTGAAGCCTTTTACGGCCTTTTTCAGGCCGTCCGCAGCTTGTTCGTTGAAGGTGGTGATACGCACATAGCCAATATCCTTCTCAATGCGTGAACGCACCGATTGGATGGTAATAATAGCCCGCGTGATGGTCACGTCGAATGGTTCTTGGCCGTCGCGGCGGATCGTCAGTTTAATATCTGTTCCCACGCGACCCCGCATACGGTCCACGGCCTCTGCCAAGGTTATGCCCATAACCGGCTCATCGTCGAGCTGGAAAATAAGGTCTCCGGACTTGATACCAGCGTGGAAAGCCGGGGTGTCATCAATAGGTGAGACCACCTTGACCAAGCCGTTATCCATAGTAACTTCGATACCAAGGCCTCCAAATTCGCCCTTGGTATGCACCTGCATGTCCCGGAAATTCTCTTTATTGAGAAAGCCGGAATGGGGGTCAAGTGAGGTAAGCATGCCGTTAATAGCAGATTCTACAAGTTTGCTATCGGAGACCTTTTCTACGTAATCCGCCCGCACCCGTTCAAAAACCTCTCCGAACAGGTGGAGTTGACGATAGGTTTCGGAATTATTTTCTTGGGCACGGAGACCAACGAAACAGAAAACGAGAAGCATTCCGACCACCGCCGCCCAACTAAATCTTTGCATTAGCTACTTACCTTTTTGCGATTCGCAGCCAGCCACGGCAGCGGATTGATAGGCTCGCCTTTGTGGTGAAGTTCCATATACAAGTTCGGCTCACTGTTTTCTGGACGTCCCATGACGCCTACCGGCTCGCCTGCAAGCAGGGCCTGACCGACGGCGCTGTCGATTCGAGATAATCCTGCTAAAAGAAGATGATAGCCTTCGCCATGCGCAATGATCAAGATCTTCCCATAGCCTCGGAAAGGTCCTGTGAACACTACCTCGCCATCGTAGGGAGCCACCACACGAGCCTCTTTCCGGGTGGCAAGGGTAAGGCCCCTTGCCGCAAGGCCGGCGGTGCTGCTGGATTCCCCATATCGCGTCACCAAGCGACCGCGAACCGGGAACAGGATTTTTCCCCGTGCTCTGCTGAAAGGAATCCCAGAAGGAAGCAGCGCCCTTTGCAATGGTGGCAAAAACGCTGCTATTTCGGTGTCCTCGGATTCCCCCGCTTGTGCCCACACCTCATCGCCTTGGCCGGAAGTACCGCCTTCCTCCAGGCGAGAAAGAAGGTCGCGAAGTGAGCGGGCCTCCGTCGCCAGTTTCCTCATACGTGCCGCCGTCTGGCGGCTGTCCCGCTCCACTCGCTTATATAGAAGCGACTTGCGCCGCAACAGCCCGTCGAGACGGACACGGTTGTCTTCCAACTCATGAGTGGTGTTAAGAAGCTCGTCATGGCGGGTAGCAATCTCGCGGCGTAATTCTGCAAAAGCGGACAGGTCTTTTCCAAGGCTGCGGCTGCGCGCCTCCAGCGGTGGCACTACAGCTCGCAGTAACAGCGCACTACGCACCGCATTCTGCGCCGTCCCCGGCTGGAAGATCACCGATTCTGGTGGCTGCAAGGCCACTCTTTCCAGCGCCGCAAGGGTCGAGGTTATCTGCCGGCGGCGTTCTAAAAGTTCACTACGGAGATGAGACACATTAGCGTTCAGTTGGTCGAGCGTAGCCTCCACCTCGGAAAGAGCATTCTCGCTTTCCTGAGCGGAACGGGCAGCGAAAACAAGTTCCTTCCTGAGTTCTGTAATCTCACCCGAAAGCGCCCGTGTTTCGGCATCCAACTCCTGCTGGGCTCCTCGTTCCTGGGTCAAGGCGCGTTCTACCGCGTCGAGCCTGCCCCTGTCGCTAGCCGAGGGAATATCTCCGTCCCCAGCCCATGCCTGGGAAGCAGGCGGGACAACAACAAAAAAGATGTACAAGAAATACCGTGCACCCCGGAAAAAGTCGTATGGTAAAAGAGTGACTGTCATGGAGCTTGCAACTTCAGGCCGAGGCTATCTTGGCCCCAACACGCTTTGACGCTGTGACTAGAAGAGATTGACCCGTCATCTCCTTAGGGTGTTCCAGCCCCATCAGCGCCAGCAAGGTAGGCGCGATATCTGCAAGGCAGCCGTGCCGTAGCGATGTGACATCTGCAGGGCTCCCCACCAGCACACTGGGCACCGGATTACAAGTGTGTGAGGTATGGGGCTGTCCCGTTTTCTGGTTACGCATGAGTTCGATATTTCCGTGATCGGCGGTAATCAACATGGCGCCACCGACCCTGTTGAGAGCGGGAACTAGCCGCCCTAGGCAGGTGTCAATGGTCTCCACTGCACGTATAGCCGCAGACATGGAGCCGGTATGGCCCACCATGTCCGGATTGGCAAAATTGACTACGATGAAGCCGTAATCTCCGCCCTCTATGGCCTCTATCAACCGTCGCGTCACCTCTGGCGCAGCCATTTCCGGCTGCACATCATAAGTGGGTACGCGAGGCGAAGGCACCAGGATACGGTCCTCACTCTCAAACTGCTGTTCGTTGCTGACGTTGAAGAAATAAGTCACATGAGCGTATTTCTCGGTTTCAGCGATACGCAGTTGTTTTATTCCCGCGCAGCAGACCACCCAGGCCATTATGTTCTCGTAATGGGGAGTGGGGAACATGGCATCGAGATATTTATTAAGCCGCGGAGAATATTCCGTCATGCCCAATGCCGCAGCAAAACGCGCCATTCTTATTCTTTCGAAACTCTCAAAATAGGGATCAAGCAGCGCTGTTAAGATCTCACGCACTCGGTCGGCCCGGAAATTCGCCATAAGGATGCCATCACCTTCCCCCATGCCGTCATAGCCCGCGATTACTGTGGGCACCACGAATTCATCCGTTACCGTTATATCGTAACTGGCAGTGATTGCGGAAATCACGTCTACCACCCGCTTACCCCGGCCCTCCACCATAGCCGCGTAGGCCAACGCCACGCGATCCCAGCGATTGTCGCGATCCATAGCGTAAAAACGCCCGCATACAGTACCGAAGCGAAGGTCTTGACAGTCCTTGGTGTCGGCCATCATCTCCGAGATATGGTCCTTGGCGGTAAGAGGTGGGGTGTCGCGGCCATCAAGGAAAGCATGCACCACCACCGGAACACCAGCGGCGGTTACGATGCGGGCGAGAGCCGCAATGTGATCTTGGTGAGCATGTACGCCGCCAGGAGATACTAGACCCATGAGGTGACAAACGCCGCCGCTTTCCTTGAGTTTTTGGATAAAACCGATGAGCGTGGGAATGTCGCGTATGGAGCCGTCTTCGCAGGCGGCATCGATACGCAACAGGTCTTGATAGAGCACCCGCCCGGCGCCTATATTCATATGGCCCACTTCGGAATTGCCGAACTGGCCCTTGGGCAGGCCGACACTTTCCTCGGACGCGTCCAGGGTACCATGGGGCCAGCTTGCCAGGAGACTAGACCAGACCGGCGTGCTGGCCTGGGCCACGGCATTGTCCCGGGCATCATCGCGTAATCCCCAGCCATCGAGGATACAGAGAACCACGGGACGCGGCGGATTTGTGTTGCTCATCACTGAATCAACATTTAGGTGGCCCTACGGACAAACCATCACTGTATAGAGCATAGATTTCGTTCCCACATAAGAACAAAGCTAACTGCGCAATAAGATTTTTGGACTCCTCGCACGTTCAGAGAACGAACCCGGCCATTCTACCAAAGGTGGTAGGGAGGAACATAGTCAAATACGACACGGTGCGCACCCGCCGTCACTGCCACGCCCCAGAAAGTGTGATAGGCGGGGAAAATTTCCGCCAACGCACCATCCACGCGAGCCTGCCAGTAAGGACTATAGGAATTGACGACGGCGAGGATGGCCGGCCCGTCGGCGTGTACTTCAAGTTCTATGCGATCAGGCTTGTAGGACACCAGTTCCACGGCGCCGTCGCCAAAGCCCAAGCCCGCGGCCACGTCGTCTTCCAGCCATCCTTTTTCCACGAAAACGCTTTCGCGCAACACCGCCACACCGGCCCCAGCCATGGCGTCGAGAAGGAAGGACTCATCGGTGAATTCCCGCACCGAAGGAACCAGGAAGAAACGGGGGAAAGCGTCGGCGTTGCGGTAAATGTAGAGCGGGTTCTCGCCGCCCAGATTGGCGGTTATATGGATCATGGCCTTTTCCCGGTTATCGGATAGGTTCCATGGTCTGTCCGCCGTCACCACGGGAGAAAACTGCGTATCCAACAATTGGTCGCGGGCAAACAGATAACGTACGTTGGCTAGGGAGAGCAGAGACAGGTTGTAATGATCTTTCAGCTTGAGGCGAGGCTCGCGCAAGTCGGCGCTGAGATTGACACGGCTGCCCCAGCTCAAGAACTGCCCTTCCACACCCCACTGGCGTTTTCGTTTTTCAATCACTCGGTTCCAGAATTCCATATAGCGCCGGGAATACAGGTTCATGTACCCCCCCGCCGTCTCCAGCCCATAGGCCTGATAATGCGCTGGATAAAGCTGGTAGGCGGCGATGCGGTAGGGATCGTCGCCGATGGGATGGTCCGCCACGAAATTCGCGATGGCGGGATTGGAAAAATTCTTAACGTAATTACCGTATTTGACCCATTCGTAGGCGTGTCCGTATTTTGCTTCCAGGGAAATCAGCGCCAGCAGGCCGATACCCGCCAGATAGGCCGTGCGGCCGGGATTAATAGAGCCAATCCGGAGGAGATTAAAACGATGTTTCCCAAAACGGCCCATAAGGGCCTGCAGCCCCAGCCCGCCCATCAGGGCGGCAAAAAATGGGAGCAGCAGGGTAATGCGGCTGAAATGAAAGCCCTGAGCGAAGGGGAACACAGACATCAGTAACGGCCTCAGGCAAGTGATCAAAGGCGGAGCCAACAACAAAAAAACGAAGGCCGCGGAAACCCCCCACATCTTTCCGGAAACATTTTTTCCGCCGGGACCACGCAGCATCCAGGCGCAAAAAGCCAGAGTCAATAACAGCAGATTGAGGCCGGAAGACAGGGGAAACCCAGCCACATGGCTGAAAACATCCGTCACCTCCGGAGTCTGGTAAAGGATATCTCCCCATTGGGCACGGTGCGAGATCGGTGCGTGCGAAATGAGAGCAATGATGTCCTGGAGGCGGGGCAGCACCGCCAGGGAACATGCAGCCGCAATCAGCACCCATTGTCGAACCGAAGATTTGGGGTCGATGACGGCGAACCAGACAGCCACCATGATAAAAGGAAAGGGAAGGAGAAAAGCGGCCAGGGTGGACATGCCGTAGGCCAGGGGTGCCACCACCAACCAGGCGGCGCGGCGCATCCAGGTAAGGCTCTCGTCCAATCCACGGCTGATGGTCCATATCAACGCCGGGAAAAACATGGCCATGTTGTTGTCATGCTGCCCAACAATAGCATCCAGGGCAAAGGCCAGCGCCGCAAATGTGGCGGCTTCACGCTCTAGGTTTAGGGTCTTGCGGCAGATGAGATAGGTCGCCCCGCCGCCCAGCACAAACTGGGCCACCACGAACAACTGAACGGCAAGCCAACCAGGCAACAGCCAGAAAAGGAACGTGTCCAGCCCACCGAAATATCCCAGGGCAAGGCGATCGGTTCCCGCGCCGGAAAAGGGGAACCAATAGGCGCCTTCCGGGAAATACCGAGCATAGGCCACGAAGCCGGGGATGAAGGAGTCCGCATTGTCGCCGTTACGCAAGAAAGAAAAAGGCCCGGCAAGAAAGAATTCGCAGGAAAGCCAGACCAGCCCGGCGAACAGAACCGGATTGCCGCGCCACGCCGAAGAGATGAGCTTTATCATGACGGATAGAGCCGGTTCACCTCGCAGATGAATTTCCCGTAATCGTGGGCTGGAATCATGGGCGGTTTCAAACGCATGGACAGGGCCAGGAACAACAGGATAACAGACATACCCAGAACTTGGATCAGGATCAGCAGAAGCAATCCCACCATCTGCGAAGGCCAACCCAGAGCCACAACCCCGGCGCCGAATTTGAGCCCCACCAGGACCATACCGCCAAGCACGAACAAAAACACCAGACCCAGCGTCCACAGGATCAGCCGCACCGCGAACACGTCGGCAAATACGGTAAAGGCGCTGAAGGCGTGAGCCACCAGACGCACCAAGTTCATGCTGCTCTTGCCGAAGCGGCGCTTGCCGCGTTCCGAGGAGATGGTGTCAAAGGGAATCCCGGAACGCATGACGCTGGCGGGAATATGGTTCCACAGCTCGCCCACATAGGACAGGCGACGGACGAGCTGTCCGGGAATCACGCTGAAATTACCGACGGCGATATTATGGCCGGTAAACGCCCTATAGATCCATTGGTAGAGCCTGTAAAAGAAGGCGAATAGCAACCCTTCCGAGCGTTTCGTGCGTTCGGCGAACACGATTTCCCGATCCCCACTCTTTCTACAGGCTTCGAGCAGCCGGGGGATATATTCCGGTTTGTCCTCATGGTCGCTGTCCATCAGGACCAGATAATCGCAAGCCACGTGTTCCGCCACATGGGCCAGGCCGATAGCTATCGCCCGCTGGTTCCCCTGGTTGTCGCCAAGAACGAGCCCGTCAACAGATTTGATGGCCTTCATGGAGCATTCGGCCACCATGTCCTTACCCTCGAAATCGACGGAGCCGTCATCAACCACCACCACGCATCCCTTGGCGCCTAGGGAATCTAAGGTGTTGTCGAGAAGAGGAAGAAGATGGGCGAATGAAAGCCAGTCGTTATACGCCGCCGTGAGAATGGCAACGGTCTTCCCGGCAAAGTCAGCGGTCATGGTGCAGGACCCCCCGATGGCGGCGACATGGGTGCGCAAAAATTAGTACCCGATTGCACGGGGCGGGGCAAGGGGCGCTCATTGCTGTGGATTGTCCTCCAGTGCCGTCTCGCAGCGGGCCAGCGTCTCCACCACCGAAAGCCCCAGCTGGAGGCTCTCCCGCGACCGTGAACCGGCGGCAATGGCTTGCGTGAATTCCCTGACCGCGCAGGTCAGGGGCGGGGCAGGCGCCACGGCGATGGCGCGTATTTCGGTCTCATCGGATGCGGGCACGAAAGAGAGCTTGTCTGCCGCAAGATCGTCATAGATCAGAATCCCGTCGTCAAAGGCGGCGCAGAAACGCCGTCGTTTCCCAGGCATCAGGTTGCCGATGCGTATCCCCGCTGTTACCCCGTTCGTATCCCCATCACCGAAACCGAGACGCAAGTTGAAAACAGCGCCGGAACCCTCCCCGGTTTCCCGCATTTCCTGACAGCGCGCAGAAACCCGCGAAGGCGTTTCGCCCATGAGGTCGAGGCACATGGAGATGTCATGGGTGCCCCAATCCCACAGGATGGGCGTCTCCTTGCGGAAGGGGCCGTGATTCCCGGCTTCGGATTCCATATGGCGCACCGGGCCCAGTTTGGCGGCCTCGCTTTTCAGAGTGCGGAAGGCGGGGCTGAAGAGGTGGATGTGGTCCACCATCACTAGGCCCTCCGTTCGCCCGGCCAGATCACACAACGCCTTGGCCTCGTCCACGTCCAGCGTCAGCGGTTTTTCCACCAGAACCGGCAAGCCGGCCTCCAGCGCTGCGCAGACGATCTCCGCGTGGGCCGCGGGCGGGGTGGCGACGATGACCCCGTCCACGCCGCCGGCGTTTATAAGATCACGCCAGTCTTCGTGGAGAGCCACATTTTCGCCCACCAGATCACGGCTTTGGGGATTGGAACTGGCGAGAGCGCTTAAGGTCACATCCGCCATGTGGTCCAGCGTATTCATATAGACACGGCCCCAGCGTCCGGCGCCGATTAGGCCAAGCCGCATGTCAGGCATGTCCGCCCCCGCCCCACAGATTTCCGTGGCTTCTATGACCCCGCATAGGCTTTGGCCGCCCAGGTGAAAAAACGCGACAGGCCGTCGTCGAGCTCCACCTGGGGCAGGAAGCCGAGCTGGAGTTCCGCCTTGCGGATATCAGGACAGCGGCGGTGGGGCTCGTCGGCGGGATAGCTGTCGGGGTGCTCGATCACATTGTGGAGCACCTCGCGCCCGAGAACCCCCGCCACCCGCGCCACCAGGTCGAACATGGAAATCTCCGGCCTGGGGTTGCCTATATTGTAGGTTTCCCCCGGCATGCCCGCGAGAACGGTGAGCAGGAATCCCACCATGGCATCGGTTATGTAACAGAAAGTGCGGGTCTGAGTGCCGCTGCCATAGACGTTGAGGGGTTTGCCTTCCTGAAGGTGGGCTGCAAAATTTGGTAATACCCGGTAATCTGTCTTTTGCATGCCGGGACCGAACACGTTGAAGGGGCGGATGATGTTAGTGTGGATTCCGTAATGCTTGTGATAGATATAGCACATGGTTTCTCCAACACGTTTACTCTCATCGTAGCAGGCACGTGGCCCCTGGCTAGACACGTTGCCGCGGTAGCTTTCCGGTGACGGCACATGGCGGGGATCGGGATCGCCGTAAATCTCACTTGATGAGAAGAAGGTAAAGCTGGCATCGTCGCGGTGCGCCACCTTCAGCATATTGCGGGTGCCCCAGATGGCCACTTCCAGCGTTTCCATGGGGTGGGCGCGGTAATGGAAGGGGCTGGCGATGCCCGCCGCGTGAACCACGAAATCCGCCTTACCCTTGGGGGTGAATGGTTCGATCACGTCGTGGTGGAAAAACGTGAAATGGGGAATATCGGGGATCGCCTCCCCGGCCTCGCCGGAGGTAATCAGGTTGTCGAGCGCTATCACCGAACAAGGCTTGTCCAGCCTGTTCTCGTTGAGATAGGCGAAAACCCTGGTGAAGTAACGGCCGAGAAACCCCCGCGCGCCGGTGAGAAGAACCGTCTTACCGGCAAGAAGATCCGCCTTTTCACCAAGACAGTTGGCAATTTCCACGATATCGCTTCCCAGATAGGAATCCTTCATGTCTTACACTACTTCCAGTTTGGGAACGGGAATAATAAAACGCCCTCCCATATCATGGAATGCTGAGTTATTGGCCATAATAGATTGTGCAAAATTCCACGCCAGGATTAACAGATAATCTGGTCTGTGTTCGGCTATGGCCCCCGATGGAAGCACCGGAACATGCAAGCCGGGTGAATAAAGACCCTGTTTCAACGGACTGTCATCAACGATGAAGTCGATGATATCCGGGCCCAGCCCGAAATGATACATCAGGGTGGTGGCCTTGGCCGGCGCGCCGTACCCGGCGATGGACTGCCCCTTGGCCTTAAGCCCCGACAACAGGTCGCGCAAAGATATCTTCAGGGAGTCAATGCGCTCCGCGAAGTCATGAAAGGTTTCCGCCTGTCCCAGGCCGAGATACTCTTCCAGCTCCAGGCAGGCTGCCACCGACGACGCCACCTCACGCGAGCCTCCGGCAAGCTGCGCCGTGCCGCGCAGGCTGCCGCCGTGGGTGTCCACCCGCTCGGCGGCGATAAGTTCCATGCCGTTACAGGAAAAGAAGGACACCAGCGGCGCCACCGCGTGACAGGAAAGGTGCTCGTGATAGATGGTGTCGAACAGGGTCTTTTCCAGCACGTCGGCAAGGTAGGAGACCTCGAACACGAACACGCCATCCTCCTCTAACAGCGCCCGCACGCCCGCCACCACACCCGCCAGATCGTCAATATGGGCAAATACATTATTGGCCGTGACCACGGCGGCGGCGCCTTTATCCTCACGGATTTGCGCGGACAAAGCGGCGTCGAAAAAGGCGTTGAGGGTCTCGATTCCCGCTTCGCACGCGGCCTTGGCGATGTCGCACGCCGGATCAACACCCTGCACGGCCATTCCAGCGTTGTGGAAGAAGCGCAGCAGGGTGCCGTCGTTAGAGCCTATATCCACCACCAGGGCCCCGGGCGGCGGCCGGTACGTCTCGATTACATGCGTGGCGTAGTCTTCAAAATGGGCGACGAAGGAGGGCGAGGTTCCCGACACATAGACGTAATCTGCAAACAGCAAAGACGGGTCCACCACGTGGAGAAGCTGGAGGTGACCACACGCGCCACAGATATGCAGATCGAGTGGAAAACATTCCTGAGGCGTGTCCAGGGCGTCAGCGGTTATGAAGGCATTTGCCGGTGGTGTCGGCGTCAAGGACAACACTAGGGACAGATCGTCGCTGTCGCACAGCCTGCATGTGGCGCGACGGCGGCAAACGCCGCCGGAATCGTTCATGACGGCTCGATTGGATCGATGCGCACCACGTCTGCCTCGTAGACCTCCTGAAGGCGGGAATTACGCCCCCAGGTGATGAAGACCGTGTCCTCGGGAAAAACCATGGAATGGTCCACCATGGGTGGCGTGAAGAACATCTGTTCGGCTTCCACCGTCACCTTCTCCGGTGCCGCATCGCTTCCCGTGGGGCGGTGGTAGTATTCGATCAGGCCCTTCAGCACGTAACAGTAATGCCAGTCGGTCTTGTGATAATGATTGGCACGCACCGTGCCCTGTTTGGAGGAAATGAGGACACAGCTTTTCATGTCCTCGTCCACCAGTGGCTGGATGGCGCCGCGGGCATCCACAAAGGGATCCGCCAGGGAGACGATGACATCCTTGGGCCATCTTTCCTTTTCTTCTTCTGTTACTGGTTCGATCTTCACAGCCATATTTTCACATCCACGGGGGAAATTCCTGAAACGGAGGGGGGGAAATAAGGGGCCTTTTATTGCATTTCACGGGAAGGGGTTCAATTCCCGCATTGAATCAGCGCCAAGAGGCTGACCCCGTGCCCGTAGGCCATTGTTTTCGGCCTGTCGAGGCAGGAGAAGATGCGCCCGCCTTCACCGGCGAAGATACCTTCCAACAGCGCATTAGCCGGATACGGCGGCACATGGAAATCACTGCCCCCACGCCCGCAGGAGGCCCCAAAGCGGTTGGCGGCATATCGGGCCAGCCGGATCAGGGGATAGAGGCGGCTGTTGAAGAACGTCACCAGACGCGGCGCAGCGTCCTGGCCCTGCCACAGGGAGGTAAAGTCATCGAGGTCGTAACGGCGCAGATGCCCGGCGGTGATGTCGTGGCGGCTCCACAGTTCCGGGCCGGCGGGGACCGTGATCAGGATATGCGCGCCGGGCCGGGTCAGGGCAATGAGATCGGCCAGAAAGGTGCGGTCGTCCTCCACATGCTCGAGAACGTCCATAAGAAGGTAAAGCCCGGCGTGGGGGGCCACGTCGCGCAAGTCATCGGGCATACGGCCAAGGCGAAAACTGGCCTTTCGATAGGTGGTCTGGGGATAGGCGGCCCGGGCGGTTTCTATGGCCAGCTTCGAATCATCGATGCCCAAACAGTCGTATTCTACGCACAGGGCGGCCACGGTTCCCCCCGTGCCGCAGCCCACATCGACGATGAGGTCACCGCTCTCCCTCGACATGGCCTCGCGAATCAGGGGAAAGAGAATGTGGCGGCGCGCTTGGAACCACCAGTGCCGGGATTCCACGTCGGCATGTATGGCGAACATTTCCGGTTTCATGGACCGTTTCCTTACTCCATTATCCCTCGCATCAGTGGGGGTAGCCGGTGAGGATGAATTGCGTCCAGTAAAACTATTCAGCCAACACGCCACGCATTAACGACCAGTAGCTTTTTAGTTCCATATATTTTTTGTATTTACAGCGGCATGGTCTGGTAGGAATCCCCATTTTCATCGCCCTTTTCCTGCGCCATACTGAAAAGTAAGAGTTCTAGACTGCGGCCCGGCTGTTTCCACCAGCGGATAATGGATTTTCACTCGGTTCGTCCTCGCCGAAGGCGAGATCGCTCCACATTTTTTCCAGATTGTAGAATGCACGGACTTCCGGCCGGAAGAGATGAATAATGACGTCGCCAGCGTCTATGAGAACCCAGTCGGCCTGGGGTAGCCCTTCCACAGGCACCTTCCCGAATCCATAATTCTTAAGCTTTTCTCCTATTTTTCTAGCCAGTGCAGCAACCTGCCTAGTAGATCTTCCGCTGGCGATGACCATATAATCGGCCAAGGTTGTTTTGCCAGTAAGATTAATAACCACAATATCCTGGGCCTTATCGTCTTCGAGTTTAGTTTCAACCAGTTGAAGCAATTTCGATGAATCTGGGGTTTGCTTTTTCCTAGAGCTGGTTATGGCTTTGCCCTCTTCGTTGTTGCAAATCGTTCCTTTCTTTGTCCGCCGCCTTTCCGCAACTTGGTTGCGGAGGCGGAATTGTAGCGGCCATGGAAAAACGTCCAGGCCGGTGGCGTTGATACGGCGAGCTTTCCGGCGCGGCGTGCCGGCAGACGGGCCCTGCCAAAGCGTCGCGCCACCAAGCCCGACAATGCCTTTGCAGAATAGGTGGGGCGGTCAAAGATCGCAATGGGTACGGTCCGGAAAATGGTCTCCCAGTCCCGCCATAGCGGCATCTCTATGAGAATATCGGCGCCACCGATCCACACGAAATGCACCCCGCCGAAACAGCGTTTCAGCGCCCGCAGGGTATGGATGGTATAGCGGGTTCCGGCCCGGGCCTCGAAATCTGACACCGTGATGCGGGTATGCCGCGCCATCTTCCTGGCCCCGGCTAGGCGTGAGTCATAGGACGCAAGGTCGCGAGGCCGCTTCAGCGGATTGGAAGGCGACACCAGCCACCAGATCCCGTCGAGGCTAAGCCGCTGCATGGCCATGAGGCTGATATGCAGGTGGCCTTCATGGGTGGGATTGAAAGAGCCTCCCAGAAGGCCGATCCGCGGCTTGGCGAAGATGGAAATTCCCGAAGTGCGCTGTCGCAGACCCCCCATGGAAATAGTGGTCAGGGCCGCACCTGGCCGACACCCCGGACCACGTATTTGTAACTGGTGAGCTGTTCCGCCCCCACCGGGCCACGGGCGTGGAGCTTGCCGGTGGAAATGCCGATTTCCGCGCCCATGCCGAACTCGCCGCCATCGGCGAACTGGGTGGAGGTGTTGTGCATGACGATACCGCTGTCCACCTCGTTGAGGAACAGGGCCGCCGCCGCCGCATCTTCGGTGATGATGGAATCGGTATGGTGCGATCCGTGGAGGTTGATATGGGCAATAGCATGGGATACGTCGCTCACCACGCGCACGGCGATAATGGCGTCGAGATATTCCGTGTCCCAGTCGGCCTCGGTGGCGGGACGAACGTGCTCGTCCAGCGCCGCTGCCTTTTCATCGCCCCGTACCTCGCATCCGGCGCCTGCCAAATCATTAAGGATAGGTGGAAGATGGCTTTCCAGGACGGCTTCGTCGATGAGCAGGGTTTCCGCTGCGCCGCAGATGCCGGTGCGGCGCATCTTAGCGTTGAGCACCACTTTGCGCGCCATGTCCAGATCAGCCCCGGCGTGGATATAGACGTGACAGTTACCGTCCAGATGCTTAATCACGGGGATCCGGCTTTCCGCGCTCACCCGTTCGATGAGCGAACGCCCACCCCGGGGCACGATCACGTCGATGCAATCGATCATGGTCAGCATTTCACCAACAGCGGCGCGATCGCGGGTAGGCACCAGCTGGGTACAGCCCTTGGGTAGGCCCGCCTGTTCCAAGCCCTGCGCCAGACAGCCGGCGATGGCGGTGGAGGAATGGAAACTTTCCGACCCGCCGCGCAAAATCGCCGCGTTGCCTGACTTCAGGCAGATGCCCCCGGCGTCGGCGGTGACGTTGGGCCGCGATTCGTAGATGATCCCGATGACGCCCAGCGGCACCCGTACGCGGGCGATCTCGAGCCCGTTGGGACGCGACCATTGGGCCATGACGGCACCCACCGGATCTGGCAGTGCAGCTACTTCCTCCAGACCCTTAGCCATACTCTCGATACGGTGATCATCGAGTTCCAAACGGTCAAGAAGGGCCGTCGATATATCACGCTCTTGTGCCGCATCCATGTCTTTCCCGTTAGCAGCGAGAATTTTGCTAGCATCGGTGCGAACAGCCGTCGCCGCCGCGGTAAGAGCTGTGTTTTTCGTGTCAGTGGATGCCACCGCCAGAGCCGCAGCCGCGCCACTGGCGGCCTCTCCCAGAGAGTGCATGATAGCGGCGATATCGTCGTTTTCCCGATCTTTCACTGGTCCAGCCTTCCCTTCCATCACCCAACCACTAGGTCGTCGCGGTGGATCATTTCCTCGCGCCCACGGTAACCCAGAATGGCCTCCGTTTCATCGCTTTTATAGCCCATGATGCGCCGCGCATCTTCACTCGAATAGCAAATCAGCCCGCGTCCGATTTCGCCTCCATCGGAACCGCGCACCAGCACTGTATCGCCGCGTTCGAAATTCCCATCCACAGCCACCACCCCGGCGGGCAGCAAGCTGCCGCCCTTGGCCAGAGCCTTGGCCGCGCCTTCATCAATGATGATGGTCCCGGCGGGATTGAGAGCTCCGGCGATCCATCGTTTGTGAGCGGTTTTGGGCCCCGAGGAAGGCAGGAACCAGGTGCACGAGGTTCCTTTACCGTCATCAATGGCGGCCAGGGCGCCCAAGGGCTTGCCGTGGGCGATAACCATGCCACAGCCGGCGGCAATGGAGATACGCGCCGCCATCAGCTTCGTCACCATGCCGCCGGTGCCGTCGCCATGCCTGGCCTCGCCTGCCATAGCTTCCATCTCAGGCGTAATCTCGCGCACCTCTGGTACCAAAACCGCACTGTTGTCGGAAAGGGGGTCGGCGGTATAGAGCCCGTCCACGTCGGAGAGCAGAACCAGCGTATCGGCTCCCACCATCTGTGCCACCCGCGCCGCCAGCCGGTCATTGTCGCCGAAACGGATTTCCTCGGTGGCCACCGTGTCATTCTCGTTGATAAGGGGCACCGCGCCAAGCCCGAGCAAGGTTTCGAGAGTCTCGCGGGCGTTGAGATAGCGGCGGCGCTGTTCGGTGTCATCCAGGGTAAGAAGAATTTGCGCCGTGGTCAGGCCGTGCCGCGCCATGGCTTCCTGATAGGCGTGGACCAGCCTCCCTTGCCCGGTGGCCGCCGCCGCTTGGCTTTCCTCCAGCTTTAAGTTACGCCGCGTGATGCCGAGATGGTGGCGGCCAACGGCGACGGCGCCCGAGGAAACCAGAAGCACCTCTTGTCCCGCCTTGTGGCGCGCGGCCACATCGTCCGCCAGCGCATCCAGCCAGTCCTGGCGGATGGTCCCGGTCTCTTCGTCGACCAGAATGACGGAGCCAATTTTCACCACCAGACGCCGGGAATCGGCGAGCCTGCGGCTGTGGCCGAGCTTTTCCGTGGCCGATCCGGTCATGGCCGCCAGCCCCCTTCATGTGCCTGTTCCCGTGCTTCTTCTACCTTGCGATGTGTACTGATACGCGCCAGCAGCGCGCGCAGAATATCCACTGTGCCCTCGCCGGAGACGGCGGAAACGGCGTAAACCTCGCCGCCACAGGCATTGGCAAGCTCTGCCAGGCGCGCCTCGCGAGTTTCCTCGTCCAGGGCGTCGCATTTGTTAAGGGCGACAACCTCCGGCATGGCCTCCAACCCGTGGCCGTACTGGGCAATCTCACCGCGCACGGTGGCATAGGCCTCAGCCACGTCTTCGACCGCGCCATCCACCAGATGCAACAGCACCCGGCAGCGCTCCACATGGCCAAGGAAACGGTCGCCCAGCCCGGTGCCTTCATGTGCCCCTGCGATGAGGCCAGGAATATCGGCCAGCACAAACTCCTCATCATCCACGTAGACCACGCCGAGCTGAGGGTAGAGTGTAGTGAAAGGGTAGTCAGCGATTTTTGGCCTGGCTCGCGACACCGCGGCCAGAAAAGTGGATTTGCCCGCATTAGGCAGGCCGATAATGCCGGAATCAGCAATCAGTTTAAGGCGCAACCACAGCCACTTCTCCTCACCGGGATAGCCGGAATCGGCGCGACGCGGGGCTTGGTTGGTGGAACTCTTGTAGTGGGCGTTGCCAAATCCGCCGTCACCGGCGCGGGCGAGAACCATCCGCTGATCGGGCATCACCATGTCAGCCACTATGATGTCGGACTCGGCGTCGAAAATCTGCGTTCCCACGGGAACCTTGATGACCAGATCATCGCCACCGGTGCCGGTGCGGTCGCGGCCCATACCGTGTCCGCCGCGCGCCGCCTTGAAATGCTGGTGATAGCGGAAATCGATGAGGGTGTTCAGGTTTTCCACCGCCACTGCCACCACGTCGCCGCCACGCCCGCCGTCGCCACCGTTGGGACCACCGTGCTCGATATATTTCTCACGGCGGAAACTGACACAGCCATCGCCGCCGCCGCCGCTTTTCACGAAAATTTTGGCTTGGTCGAGAAATTTCATATTCCGTCTGTGCTTGTTCTGCAGGTCAAAAACAACAAAAAAGGGGAATAGCGCGCTATTCCCCTCCACAATAACCCATGGCTTGGAGGCCGCCTAGCCGGTCGGCTCCACGCTTACAAAGGTACGTCCGCCGCCTTTGCTGGTAAAGGCCACCTTGCCCTCGGTAAGGGAAAACAGGGTGTGGTCGCGGCCCATGCCAACATTGTCGCCGGGATGAAACTTGGTACCGCGCTGGCGAATGATGATATTGCCGGGTAGCACAGCCTGGCCGCCGGACTTCTTGATGCCCAGACGCCGGCCCGCGGTATCGCGGCCATTACGGGAACTGCCGCCTGATTTCTTATGAGCCATGACTATTTCTCCTTCTTGGGAGTTTTCTTGGCCGCGGGCTTCTTGGCGGGTGGCTTTTTCGCGGTGGGTTTGGCCTTGGTTTCGGCCTTTTTAGCCGCCGGTTTCTTAGCGGTGGGTTTCTTGGTCTCTTTCGCCTTGGCGGGCTTCTTTTCAGGCACTTTCTTCTCGGGAGTCTTCTTGGCGGCCTCGGCCTTCTTGGTTTCCACCTTCTTAGGCGCGGGTTTCTCGGCTACTGCCTCTTTTGTTTCTGTCTTTTGGGGTGTGGCCTTGGCCCCGGCGGCGTGGATATCGTTGATACGCAGAACCGTCAAGTTCTGGCGGTGGCCGGCTTTGCGGCGGTAGTTCTTGCGCCGTTTCTTCTTGAAGACGATGGTTTTGCCGGCGCGGGCCTGTTCAAGCACGGTCGCCGTAACCGAGGCGCCCGCCACCAAGGGGGCGCCTATGGTAGCGTTCTTGCTGTCGCCAATCATGAGTACCTGATCGAGGGTTACGGATGCGCCCTCTCCGCCGTTGAGCTTTTCCACGGCGATAACGTCGTCTTTGGTGACCCTGTACTGTTTTCCGCCGGTGCGGATGACTGCAAACATGGTTCCGATTTCCAGAAAAAAAAATTATCGAGATGCCCGCAAGCGGGCATTTTCCCGCATGGACGCGGGCCGCACTATACCCCGGAGCCCGCCCTTGTCAACGCCTTTTGGGGGCCTTGCGGGGGTACACGCCTTGGGCTAGGGTCGCCGCCGCAATCGGGCTATAATTGTCCCGTTGTGCAAGCAGAAAAATCATCGGTGGGGTGCCGGAGTGGTTGAACGGGGCGGTCTCGAAAACCGTTGTGCCTTTGCGGGTACCGTGGGTTCGAATCCCACCCCCACCGCCATCATCTAGAACCGCCCTCTTGCGTGGTTACCTTAATAATGGAGACCGGGGTGAGGCCGGGAACTCACAAGTCCCACCTGAAGCGCCGGCATAGGGCAGAGAGACCATTCGGGGGCCGAACAAAACCGGAGCGGCGCACGGACGCCATTCATACGGAAACTCAGGTGCAATCACTGATGGAAAGCTTGAGATCCCACATTTTGATCCCCTCGCCGCGCAGAAGCCTGGAAAGCGTTTGTCCCTTGGTTCTGGACTCGTTAATGATGGCACGAAACTTCGAACGCTTTGGACCTTCGACGAGACGCAGGATACGTTCGCCGGCATCCTTCGCTGCAACTTTCTTTCTTTTAGGTTCGATCAGGCGAAATGTTTCCGCCGACAAGGTCATTTTCTGCTCGCCTTTTCTCTCGTCAAGTGATGGAAACATGGCGAACGTGTATTCCGCAGCCTCGGAGAGAATATCCCCGGGAACTTTCGAGAAAACCTTCATGATGCCGAGGATGGCGGCGTCGAATTCTCGTTTGTAGTCCCGCAGCATGATGATGATGAACATCATGTACAGTTTTTCGAATTCTTCGTTGAGAAGGCGATCGAAGTTTTCCTCGTCAGTATAGAAAACGTCAATATCTTCGGCCGTATCGAACCATTCTCCGTGGGAACGTTTCTCGAAGGCGGCGAAGAGTTCGGCAACTTTCCGTTCGTTTTCATCCTTGGAATCCGCTCCCCGGTCGGCGATCTCCAGAAGGCGAACAAAGACGTCGATGGGGTTGATACCGAAGGCCTGGCCGACCCTCAGCAGCGGCTTATAGATATCGCTGTTCCAGGCGCCTTCGACGAGGAAATGAAGACGACGGATGAAGAACAGCTCCTTTTCCGTAATGGTGGTGGTGTTCCGGGGGCTTTCCTCGTATTCAAGGGCACGAAGTTCGGTTCCGTCGGGACAACGGTAAATGCCGAGGTCTCCGGGACTTAGACGGAAGCGTGTGCAAAACTTGAACTCCTCGCGGGTCTTGGTCGAATTGATCTCGGTACCGGACAGCAGCCAGAGGTTCTGGAGGGCGAGAAAATCGACGCCGTGATCCATAAGAACCCTCATAGCCTCGACATGGGTGTCTAGTGTTTCACCGGGCAGGGGCACAATCAGGTCGGCTACAGTGCGGTTGCCGAGTTTGTGAAACTCCTGCTGATAATCCACATAGGCTTCGGTGGAGATGTTATCGCGGCGGATATTCTTCAGCACTTCCGCACTCATGCTCTGTACCGCCATCAGGGGAACCGTCATGTCCCCCAGGATTTCCGCGATTTCGATGTTCCTGTCCGAGGTGTTCTTGGAAACGAAGACCTGGCAGATATCCGGCCGTCCCCGTTCGTCTTTCTGGCGGCGGATGGCGCGGGCGATATCTACGTCGCGCTTGAGAATCCCGAAATTCGCGTCGCTGAGAACCCAGCTGCTGGCAAGGGAGTGTTTGCCTACATAGTCGATCTCGGCCAGGGCCACGTCTATGTCGAAGCGCCTCACCAGATCCTTCGAGGCCGCACCCCATGCACAGAACGTGCATTTGAAGGGACAGCCTCGATTGGTCTCCAGCATCGGAAACATCCCGGCCTTCAGAAACTCATCGAGATCTCCACTGAGATAAGGCGAAACGATCCCCTCAATCATCTTCTTCACGGTGCGTTCGCCGGATATGTGCAGGCCGTCCTCGTCCTGCCAGGCGATATTGAGGGGAAGGCGGCTGGTATCTCCCCGGTGATCCCGCCACCAGTCGATCATTTCCGAAAAGGGTTCCTCGCCGCCGTCTATCACCATGAAGTCTATGTAATCGTGCTTTTTCAGGAATTTCAGTCGGCGGTCGGATTCGGGATCGATATTGGGACCGCCGGCGATAATCAGGGTTTCAGGGCATGTTTTCTGGATATATCCGCCGATAGCGCGGTTGAGATTCTTATTCCAGCCGTAATTGGAAAGCCCGACAATATCAGGAGACGCCTCGGCGACCGCAGCCAGGAGCTTTTCGGGATGCTTGAAAAGGGAAATATCCACATCCGCGCCATGCTGGCTGTCGGCATAGGCTTTGATATAGCCGATACCCAGCGGCACACCCAGGGCCGCGTCCTTGACGGAATGGGTATGAGCCAGATCGGCGAGATATATTTTAATGGGGCGGTCCATGAGTTTTATAACTACTGGCTTAGACATTTTCATTTACCCAGCACTTTATCAAGTCGGTTCAACTCTTCTTCAATAACAGAATCCCAGCCAGAAAACTCGTTAGGCAGATCATTTACAAAATGTAGTGCTCCCTCTCCACGCTGAGGTCTTGCAACCCAGTTATTACGAATGATGTTGCCCAAATTATCGAGAAAAAGCCGCTCTATCTCATTAATTAGTCGCTTATATGTTTGCGAAAATGTCCTTTCACCATTGTCAAAATTGACATATTTTTGGTAAATGATAGCCCCGGTGTCGATACCCTCGTCTATCAAATGAATAGTTACTCCAGAGGGCGTATTATCGTAAAAGGACCAAAAATTAGGGTGAGCACCTTTGTTGTAGGGAAGATAGGATATGTGCAAATTAATAACTGGGCACAAAACACTATTAAGAAAATCACCTTTTAGGATGTGGAGATACCCAAAACTGATAATTAAATCATAATCAACAACATCAATTTTCTCATCAGTATGGTGAACCTCACAATTCGCATCAACTAAAGCACCTATTAATTTAGTTTGCTCTCTATCATAACCAAGAAATAGTATGCGTTTTACCGGGTTAATAGACGCGTTTAAAACAACTATTGAACTATTAGTCATTTTTTTCTACCTTCTGCAAACCAACATTTTAGCATTCCAATTGTAAAGCCGAACTCTTTGCACAGCTCTTTCGCTTTCTTTAATGCTTCAGCTCGCTCACGCTACTTCGCTTCAGCCATCTCTTTTTCAAGCTGTTCCACCTCAGCTTTCAGTTCTTCGTAACTCTTCATACCAACATCTCCCTACGTGTTAATTCAGTCTTAGTACGTATGACAAACCCACCACAGGGCTGGACCCCAGCAGCGCGGTCCAGATCCAGGACCTGCTGGGCCGCCTGCAACCGCGCACCGTGATGCTGCATGAAGGACGGGCATCTTTAACGGTCCCTTCAGGAAATTTGAATCCTCGGATTCGCCGCTGATCAGCGCTTATTGCGACCTCATGCCGGTTCTTCACGAAAGAACGGCGGCAGGCTGAACGGCCGTACCCCGCGGCGTCAATTCGAGGGCCGCTCGCTCGTGCGCCAGGCCTGGAACATGAGCACCGCCCACAGCTTGTGCTGATGGTTGCGGCGTCCCGAAAGGTGTTCCTTCCACGCCTTGCGCACCGGCGCGGGCGCGAAGAATCCCTCTTCCTCGATCCGTGATCGCGACAACAGGCCCTCGGCCCAATCGCGCAGCGGCCCTCGCAGCCAAGAATCGAGTGGCACACCAAAGCCAGTCTTGGGACGCGCTACCAGTTCCTCCGGCACATAACGGTGTAACACCTGACGCAACAGCCATTTGCCGCGGCCGTCGCGGATCAGCATATGGGGAGGAAGACCGGCGGCGAATTCCGCCACCCGATGGTCGATTAGCGGCACCCTGGCTTCGAGGCTGACGGCCATGCTGGCGCGGTCGAGCTTGGTCAGAATGTCATCGGGCAGATAGCCCATCGTATCCATATATCGCATACGCGCCATCAGTTCTGGCAAGTCGCGCACCAACCCCGGATCATCCCATATCTGTTCCCCTTCGCGCGCGACCTCACCAATCAGCGATTCCGGGTCAGGCCACTGGCTTACCAGCCGCCCGTAGAGATCGGCGCCATCAATGCTGGGCAGCATTCGGGCCAGTTTGTGCATGCGGTCCCCGGTCAGCACATGGCGCAGTTTAGGCGGCGAGAGCGCGAATAACATGTCCCACAGCCACGGCGGAATGGTGCGCAGGCAAGAGGCGGCGGCGCCTCTTAAAGCAACCGGAGTACGCTCCAGGCGTTGCCAGGCCCCCGCCGCCAGACGGTGGCGGTTATAGCCCGCGAACATCTCGTCACCGCCGTCACCCGACAGCGCCACGCTTACCCGGCGGCTTGCCAGCCGCGACACCAGATAGGTGGGAATCTGGGAGGAATCGGCGAAGGGTTCGTCATAAATGTGCGGCAGGTTTGGAATCACCGCCCGTGCATCGGCTGGCGAGACGGTAAGTTCCGTATGATCGGCGCCGAGATGACAGGCCACGGCGGCGGCTTCATCTGATTCGTCGAAGGCGAACTCGGTAAAACCGATGGAGAAGGTTTTCACCGGCCTTGAGCTCTGGGCCTGCATCAGGGCAGTGACGGTGGAACTGTCCACGCCGCCGGAGAGAAAAACCCCCAGCGGCACATCGGCCACCATGCGTCCCTTCACCGCATGGCGCAACAGATCGTCCAGCCGGTCGGTGGCTTCGGTGTCATCGAGGTCCCCTTGCCGGGCATGGGCGGAACGGGTGATTTCCCGCAAATCCCAATAGTACCGGATTTCCGGTTCACTCCCCTCGCGCAAGGTGAGAAAGGCGCCCGGTTCGAGCTTGCTCACACCGGCATAGATACTACGCGGCGCCGGCACATAGCCAAAACGCAGATACGCCGCCAGCGCATCACGGTCCACCGTTGCCTTCCCGGCGGGATGGGCACGCAGGGCCTTGAGTTCGGAGGCAAAGAGAAAATGGCCGCCACAGCGGCCCCAGTAGAGCGGCTTGATGCCGAGACGGTCGCGCGCCAGGCAGAGCGTGTGTTCGGCCTTGTCCCACAGGGCGAACGCGAACATGCCGGTCATGCGCC
>Ga0187827_10001281_pt1 | contig 37481 bp, 37 predicted proteins | sample ETNtaG_39_FD_167969 | JGI IMG/M metagenome (GOLD analysis project Ga0187827, IMG submission 167969) | Marine microbial and viral communities from oxygen minimum zone, Eastern Pacific Ocean - ETNP2014_SV_150_PacBio MetaG (Illumina Assembly) | ecosystem: Environmental > Aquatic > Marine > Hypoxic...
CCACCGGGTATGGTGGAAGAGTCAAGAAATGCGCGATGAACTCCTGCCAATTCTTCAAACCAGGAATCCAGGCTGTGGCGCTCCGGCTCAAAATCCTCGCTTGCCGAGCTTTGTGCAGTTGCCGATGAAGCGCTGACAGCGAGACCGGTAGCCGCCGCTACACCCATACCCGTGATCAAGGCGCGACGTGCAATTAAATCCTTATCTTCTTTGCTCATGTAAGCTTCCCCTTCGTTTCCGCTATGCTCCGTGGCGAATCCCCAGACTATAGTGTGAAAAGCCAGCAATATCAACGGGTAGCAGCATGATTTAACGCATCCTGTAATCCGGCAAGTCGAATTTATTAAAAACAGGTTCAGGTGTAATTGACAATTTGTTCTACCATTAGTTGCAAAGACCGCCGACCGCGAAATTCATTTACATTCAGCCTGAAAATAATTTCAATTTCCTTTGCTGTGTCATTCGGCCACTGCTGCAGATCGACAAAAAATGCAATCGCATCAACATCAATCTCGGCCTCTGGCGGCCGTAAAATCATTTTAAGATGTTTGTCCCCAACCAGTCGCTGCTGAATTACAATAAATCGTCCGTCGAATAAGGGTTCCGGAAACTCCTGCCCCCAGGGACCGGCTGTTTGCAGTAACAGGGCTGTCTCCAGGTTTAAATGTTCCGGATCGAGGGCGCCATCGGTTACTGCCTTTGCCTTCAATTGTTCAGTATCGATCAGTCGCTCCGCTTCGAGCTGAAAGGCGGCGGTAAATGTGTCGAAATCGCGCTTGTTTAAACTAAGACCAGCCGCCATTGCATGCCCACCGAACTTACTAATCAATCCCGGGTTATGGGTTGCCACCGCATCCAGTGCATCTCTGATGTGAAATCCTGCGATAGAGCGAGCCGAGCCCTTGAGCTCTGAGTCACTGTCATCGGTACGATCCTCCGTAGCTTCAGCAAACGCAATAACGGGACGATGAAATTTCTCCTTGATCCTTGATGCGACAATTCCAACCACTCCCTGGTGCCAGGTTTTTTCATACAGACAAAGAGCGGCAGGCAGGTTCTTCGCTTCCAGTGCAATGTCTTCCAGGTACTGGAAGGCTTGTTCTCGCATGTCGCTTTCAATTTGCTTTCTGTCTTTATTGAGACTGTCCAGTTGCCGCGCCAGTTCGAAAGCTTGCCCACTTTGCTCAACCAACAGGCACTCGATTCCCAGTGACATATCATCCAGCCTGCCAGCGGCGTTCAATCGTGGGCCAACGGCGAATCCCAAATCAGCAGACTGCAGAGCCTGGCGGTTACGCCCGCCGACTTCCAGCAGCGCTGTAATGCCGGGCCGAGTCCTGCCCGCTCTTATTCGCTTCAGGCCTTCGTTGACCAGTATCCGGTTGTTTTGATCGAGCGGCACCACATCAGCCACAGTTCCCAGTGCCACCAAATCAAGATAGTTCGCCATATTCGGTTCTTTAATCTGTTGCTGTTCAAACCAGCTTTGTTCGCGTAGAAAACTCCGCAGAGCCAGCATGACATAGAAAATCACCCCAACGCCCGCAATAGATTTACTGGGGAAATCACAGCCTGTCTGATTGGGATTAACAATCGCATCGGCAGCAGGTAAATCGACAGGGGGCAGGTGATGATCCGTAATCAACACGTCAATCCCGGCAGCCTTGGCCACAGCCACACCCTCGACACTGGAGATACCATTGTCTACCGTCACAATCAGGTTTGGGGTTTTATTAAGTGCCAGTTCTACTATTTCCGGAGTCAAGCCATAACCGTATTCAAAACGATTCGGTACAATATAGTCCACGTGCTTGAATCCAAGCTCTCGCAAAGCTCCAATACCCAGCGCGCAACTGGTGGCGCCGTCAGCATCGAAGTCGGAGACAAACAGCACTCTCCCCTGCTGCAGAAGATACTGATACAGCAACTCAGTGGCAACTGACATACCCTTAATTAAGGAAGGAGGGAGTAGATTTTCGAATCCTAATTCAAGATCGCTGGCATCCTGAATAGTGCGTTGACGAAAAATACGCTGCAACAAAGGATGCATTTCATCCGGCAATACAAGTTGCTGGTTTGGCGTACGCCTCTGAATAGCTAAAGGCATGGGGCAGCTATGACGGCATTGTGTTACTGATAAAATCTGTCACTGCACTCAGACTGTTTTCAACTACAGTGTAACGTTCCTCGCGCGCAAAGAGATCCTGCAAATGGGGTGGTAATTCCGGAGCAGGTATCCCCGCCTCCGTGATCGCTGCTGCAAATTTTGCCGGATGGGCAGTTGCCAGCATGATCATCGGAATCGCCTGATTCCGATTACAATTGCGTGCGGCTTGCACCCCGATAGCGGAATGGGGATCGAGCAGCGCAGCGGATTTGGCATAAACATTGGCAATGAGTGCGCAAGTCTCCGCATCATCCACGCTATCGCTGTCGAAGCAGGCTTTAACCCGGGCCCACTGTTCCGCACTGACGCTCAAAGAATTATTGATGGATTGTTCCATGAAGTTTGTCAGCTGCGCACCATCTCGGTCGAACAGATCAAACAGGTAGCGTTCAAAATTACTCGACACCAGAATATCCATACTCGGTGAAAACGTGTGGCTCAGATCGGCAATAGAGTAATCATTAGCAGAAATAAAACGATGCAAGATGTCATTCTTATTGGTGGCCACTATCAGTTGATCGATGGGCAGGCCCATTTGTTTGGCCAGATATCCAGCATAGATATCGCCAAAATTACCGGTTGGTACCGAAAAAGAAACTTTTCTTGCCGGCGCTCCCAGTGCCAGAGCCGCATAAAAGTAATACACAATCTGGACCATGATACGAGCCCAGTTGATCGAGTTGACTGCCACCAGTTGTCGGTCATTTGCGAGAAATGATTGATCCGAAAATGCAGCCTTTACAATTTTCTGACAATCATCAAAATTTCCTTCAACTGCCAGATTATGAACGTTGTCACCCGGTACGGTTGTCATCTGCTTGCGCTGCACATCCGAGACACGGTTATGGGGATGTAAAATAAAAATATCCACATTCTCAGAATGGCGGCAACCTTCCAACGCAGCGGAACCGGTGTCCCCGGATGTGGCCCCGAGAATTACCACGCGCTGATCATTTTTCTTCAACACGTAATCCAGCAAGCGCCCCAGAACTTGCAGTGCAAAATCTTTAAATGCCAGAGTTGGCCCGTGGTAGAGTTCCAGCACCCATTCGTTGGTCGACAGCATTGTCAACGGTGCCACTGAGGGATGATCAAATTCGGCATAGCTCTCATCGATGATACGTTTAAGTTCGGCCCCTTCAATCGTGTCGCTAACGAAAGGTGTAATGATTTTCAGCGCCAGATCAGGGTATTTCAATCCGCGCCAGCTCTCCATCTCTGCGGCGCTAATTTGCGGCAACTCCGCTGGCACATACAGCCCGCCATCGGGTGCGAGTCCGGTTAGCAATACCCCTTCGAAGTTTTGCGCCGGTGCACTGCCCCGGGTGCTGACATATTTCATAGTGTGCCGTCCGCAAACGGGGCAACTCTGATTCTGACTATTTTTCCGACCACTTCTTCCAGTGCTTCCAGCGTCTGAATTGCCTCGTTGATTTGCCGTTCAGGAGCTGTGTGGGTAAGTAATACGATGGGTAAAGTCTGGCTATGGGCTTCTTTCTGAATAATAGCTTCAATACTAATGTCACAGTTCTGCAACACATTGGAGATTTTTGCCATTACGCCCACTTTGTCCTGCACCTGAATCCGCAGGTAATACTCCGAGCTGATCTGTTCTATGTCGTTTACCTCTGTATCAGAGTGTGGTTCACAAAAGCCCAATGCCGGAACGATTGCTGCCGAGGCGCCGACTGAATCAATTCTGGCTATGTCCATGATATCCGCCACCACGGATGAGGCAGTTGCTTCAGCCCCGGCTCCTGGTCCGCAATAAAGCGTAGCACCCACTGCATCACCATGGACCAGTACGGCATTACCTACGCCATCAATATTCGCTATGGTACTGCCGCTGGGGATTAATGTGGGATGGACTCGCATCTCAACAGCGTCACCTGAATTCACGGCAATTCCCAGATGCTTGATGTGATAGCCCAGTTCCCGAGCGTAAGTAATATCTTCCGGCGTGATGTGACTAATGCCCTCGGTGTAGGTCTTATCAAATTGCAGGGGAATCCCAAAGGCTATGGACGCCATGATAGTTAATTTATGTGCCGCATCGATACCTTCCACATCAAAAGTTGGATCGGCTTCGGCGTAACCTAACTCCTGTGCCTCGGCAAGTACGTCCTCAAACTGGCGCTGCTTCGCCGCCATTTCGGTCAGGATAAAATTCCCGGTGCCATTGATGATTCCAGCCAGCCAATTAATCTTGTTCGCCGCCAGGCCTTCGCGCAGGGCCTTTATGATGGGGATACCACCGGCAACACTGCTCTCAAAGGCAACCGTGACATTGTTCTCCCTTGCCCTGGCAAATATTTCATTGCCGTGAACCGCAATCAAAGCCTTGTTTGCCGTGACCACATGCTTGCCGTTCTCCAGCGCCTGCATAACGAGTTCCAGCGCCGGATCGAAGCCGCCAATTGTTTCTACCACTACATTAATTTCCGGGTCGGCAACCACGTCGAATATATCGCTGCTAACTTGCATCCCATCGGTGTTGAGATCAGTTTTGGGTGTGCGCGTAGCGACATGGGTGACTTGCAGTTTTCTACCGAGCTTGCGGCACAATTCGTCACTGTTGCCTTGAATAAGTGCCAGCGTTCCGCACCCCACGGTTCCCAAACCGCAGATACCCACGTTGAATGCTTTAGGTGCTTCTTTGCTCACGACCTGCCTCAAACCATTGAATAATGAACCGCGGATTATACTGGAAACCTCGCATAAACCCACTAGCTACCGCAATTGGCGTGGTTACCACCGCACATTCACTATATAGATGCAGAATTTTACAGAAATCTCTTAGTTCCCGCTCCCGGGAAGGCCAAGTGCCGACTAATGAAGCTAAAGGGCGCCTGTGCTAGACTTCTCGTCCAAATAAACGAAGTACCGATAATAAACAACAATAACGAGAACACTCCTGCAATGAGCAATCTGATTCAGGAACTCCAACGCCGCAAGGTATTTCGGGTAGCCGCTGTCTATGCCGTTGTGGCGTGGTTGCTCATTCAGGTGGTGGATGTGGTACTGCCCACCTTTAACGCGCCTCAGTGGGTCAATCAATCGATCATTCTACTGCTGATGCTGGGCTTGCCGGTAACGGTAGTCGTGGCCTGGGCATTTGACATAACTCCCCAGGGAATCCAGAAAACACCAGCGCTGGAGTCGGGTGAAACTACCGGCCTGCGTAAGCGAGATTACTTTGTAAATGCTGCCTTGCTGGTGTTGATTGCTGTGGTTGTTGAGCAGCAGTTCGTCTTCTTCAACCGGCCAGCGGGAGATGTCTCGATAGCGAGTCAGGAGAGTGCTGCAGAATCTGGCCCAAGGGTTGAAGAATTAATTGGCTCCGCCATCCAGACCACACCCCAAGTGCCGGAAAAATCCGTGGCAGTACTGCCCTTTGTTTCCATGAGTTCAGGCGAGGAGGATGGCTATTTCGCCGATGGATTAACCGAAGAGCTGCTTAATGTGTTGGCACAATTGTCAGACTTAAAAGTGCCTGGCCGCACCTCCAGCTTCTTTTACAAGGACAAACAACAGGATTTGCGAGAAATCGGCCAGGCGCTGGGAGTCGCCTACCTGTTGGGAGGCTCGGTGCGCCGTGCTGGCGACCAGATTCGGGTTACTGCCCAACTGGTCAGCGCCAGCGATGGTTTTAACCTGTGGTCAGCCACCTATGACCGCACCATGGATGACATCTTTGCCATACAGGATGAGATTGCCAGTGAAGTCACCTCCGCGTTACAAGTGACATTATTGGGTGAGGAAGCCGTTGCACTGCAAAGCCACGGCACTAATAACGCGGAGGCGCAGAACCTCTTCCTGATCGCAATGGCGCGGCTCAGAGAGCAAACAAGCAGTACCCAGCACTACCCCGAAGTCGTCAGTCGTACCCGGGATTTATTCCAGGAGATAGTCGTGCTCGATCCCAGCTATGTAGAGGCCTGGGCGGGTCTGGCACAGGCCCTACTGCGACTTGCCTCCAGTTCCCTGCTCGATGGGGAAGGCTTTCTGTTAGACGCAGATGAAGGTCTGGGTCTGGCGCGGGAGGCCCTGGCCAGAGCACAGGCGCTGGCTCCCAACGCGCCCGCCACATTGTTAGCCGAAGCGCTGGTCAGTCGTTCCGACTACGATGGAGTTTGGCGTGACGCAAGCGAAGTCGAATCTATATTAAGTGCCTTCGATCGGGCCGTGCAGGCCGACCCGAATAATGTCATGGCACTGGAACTGAATGCAGGTTTTCTGCTAAACTAGGGACGCCCAGAAGAGGCAATCAGTCTATTTGATCGGGCAATAGCGCTGGACCCTCTGTCCACATCGGTGCTTGGTCGTGCGGCAGCCATTGGCAGAACAAACCGCGAGGCAGCTCGGCAGCAATACAAGCGCATCGGTGACCTATATCCAGACTTACCCTGGCAGCGTGGGATTGCGTGGATGGAGTTACAAAAAGGCCACCTTCACCATGGCATAGTATTAATGAGTGGAGGGAATCTTTCGATGTATGCATCCGCGTCGATCGGAGATGTTGAACAGGCAATCAGGCATGAACAGACGGATATCTCTCTGGCATCGGGCGGAAGCCTGGGCCTTTTTCTGGAGCAAAATATTTTCAACTTGAGAAGAGATTATGCAGGCCTGATTGCTGCAACACAGGAACCCATCGAAAACGGAGCCAATCGATTTCAAGCGTTTACGGCGGCTTACAAGCTGCGCTAATACCAAAAGGCACTGGACTATCTTGAGTTTGAGAATGCAAATAGCCGCGCTTATGGCTTTGCCTCGGAACCGCCGGAGTTTTCTGAAATTCACTCCCATGCATTGGATGTTGCCTATGCGTTTGAGCAGATAGGCAATCGGTCGCAGGCTAACGCGATCCGGGAACGATTCAGGGAAAACATGGCAAGAGAGCTCACCGGTGAAATTCTCTGGCATGCCCGCTCCCAACATGAGCTCGAGTTGTTACTTGATGCCTCAACAGGGGAGATTGAGCAGGCTCTTGCTGCCTTCGAGGCACTTTTTGAGGATGGCTGGCGCTGGCTGGTAGGCCCGGGGCAAAACATAGTTCGTGGTTACCGATTGTCTGCTAACGGTTTCTAGTTTGAAGACAATCCTATCCTGGATTCAATCCGTGATGAGCCCCGGTTTATAGCCACGCTTGACAGAATCAAAGCCGACAACGCGGCCATGCTGGCAGAATTAAATGCCGGACTGAGTGTGGAAGACGTGCTTAACGAGGAATGGTGATTCGAGTCCAGATCGGCCGATCCAATCCACATTGTCTTTGATCCCTGCCCTTCCTACCCCAACCGATAGCCCGCGTTAAAGCCAAAAACTCAAACTATTTACTAGCATTAACAACAGCTTAGAGTTATAATACTGTTTTTTTATACAGTTATATTCTGAGCCTCTAATACTAGGGAAATCAGCACCATGAAAAGCCTGCCTCCACCTGCAAATCCCTCCGTTAAATCCTTTTCGGACAGCGCTATTCCTGCCATCACTTCTAATGCAACTGCTCATTTTTCCATTCCTGATGATGACCAAGATCTTGGTGATGAAATCACCCGCCTCGCGGGACACATCAATGCAGCGCAATTTCGATTTCTCAAATTACTGGCGGCGCTGGTTGAACGTGACGCCTGGGGCGGCGACAGCGGTATGAAATCACCTGCCCACTGGCTCAACTACTACTGTGGTATCGCTTTAGGTGCAGCACGGGAGAAAGTACGAGTGGCAAAGTGTCTGCAATCCCTGCCACTGATTGATGAGGCATTTGCCACCGGCGCGATTAGCTATTCAAAAGTAAGAGCCATGACCCGCACCGCCACTCCGGAAAACGAAAGCTATTTGTTGGGCATCGCAAAACACGGCACGGCACACCATGTAGAAACACTGGTGAGAAAATACCAACGAGTAGAGCGATTGAACCAGGCCAGCCAGGATGAAAAACAATATGATGCCAGAGAGTTTTCCTCATTCTATGACGACGACGGCATGCTGGTGTTCAAAGGCAGGCTTCCCGCAGAGGATGGTGCCGTTTTTTTAAAAGCGATGGATGCGGTTTTACAAACACTGCGGGATAAAAATTCGACTTAGGTAAAACAAGAGCAACAGCCAACAGAGGCTGAAGAATCTACAGATCCCTCTCACCAGAAAGAACCAAAAAGCGTTCCCGCGGGAACGTTTTTATCAAATTCCAACGAAGAGACCAACCCGGGGATGGAACTGGAGATAGTAGAGCAGTCATTCACCCAAAAAAGAGCCGATGCGCTGATATTTATGTCAGAACATCTGCTTGCCACCTGCTTTAAAGAGGATCAGGGTCAATCAGCGCAACTGGCAACACTATCTGGAGGCGAAAAATACCAGGTTATGATTCATATAGATGCGGGTGCGCACCATGAAAAGGGCAAACCGCACGACGAGGCTGGTACAGCGTGCTGCCAGCTCGATAATGGTACTTTTCTTTCTCCAATTTCTACAGAAACCGCACGGCGCCTCGCCTGCGATGCCAGTTTAGTCACGGTAATGGAAGATTCAGCTGGCAATGTGCTTAATGTGGGCAGAAAGACCCGGTCGATCCCGCCTGCAATCCGCAGAGCGCTCAAGCTTCGTGATCATGGCTGCCGCTTTCCCGGTTGCTGTGAATCGCACTTCGTCGATGCCCACCATATTCAGCACTGGTGTGATGGCGGTGAAACCAGTCTGGATAATTTGCTGTTGTTATGCCGGCATCACCATCGGTTGCTGCACCAGGAGCTGTACTCTATTCAAGCTGTTGGGAAAAAGGCGGAAAGTGGAAATAAAATTGGCAAGAAAAGAGTTCAGGAATTGATTTTTATCAATGCTCAAGGCAAGCAAATCGAGCAGGCATTGTTCCCTCAATTCAGGGCCGAGAACTTTCCGGCTCTAGAGGTAGAGAGTGATATGTCACTATCAATTGAGTTAGAAAATGCGGATTTAGGTCTGGAAATCGATGACCAAACAGCGGTTACTGCCCGGCAGGGTGAGTCGATGGATTATGGGCTAGCCGTGGATGCGTTAATAGAATCGGGAAATCGCCCATAGCACTATAACGTAACTGCATTGCTATTGTGGCAGGAGAACAGGCTTGCTACCGAGTTAGTTAACGCCCGCCAAGGCACTGAGGTAGTCAACATCCGCATAGCCAGGTACGAGTCTGCCGTCTGGCATGATAATAGCCGGAGTGCCGGTGATGCCGAGTTCATTGCCCAGCGCGTAGTGTGCCATTACGGGACTATCACAAGTCTCGGCAGGTAAATTCTGCCCATTTTTGGCTTGGGTCAGAGATTTATGCCGATCATCTGAACACCATACAGAAATCATTTTCTCATAAGATCCTGCATTTTCCCCACCGCGGGGATAAGCCAGGTAACGCACTTGAATTCCCTTTGCCAATAATTGATCCATATCCCGGTGCAACGCACGACAGTATTGGCAATCTACATCAGTAAAAACAGTGAGCGTGGCTTTGATCTCATCGGGAGAATCGGGAGAAAAGATAATCATTTCATCTTCGGGAATGGCGGTTATCTTATCCAGGGTCCTGAGCTGCCGTTTGCTGGCGGACAGGTTAATCAGGCCTGTGGTAGTGGTTTGAAACATATCGCCGGCGAACAGATAATCACCGGAGGCATCGGCGTACAATACCTCGCCGGTATTGAGCTCGACTTCATAAATTGTGCCCAGTGCCGAAGCAGTTATTCCAACGATTTGTAATTGATTTCCGGAAGCCGCTTCGATGGACAGGGCCAGTTTTTCCCGTAATGAGGAGGGAGCACTAACGCCTTGCGCCTGAGTGAATACGAAGAAGCCAGCCGACAGGGCCAGGGCCAAAACCGTTGAGAGTCTGATCAATAATTTTGCCATGTTGAATGTTCTCCAGAGCTTCATCTGCTATGTGACCGGGATATTGTACACATATTTAGGGCCAAAAAGAGCCCCGGCATAGCTTATTAGACCGGATATCCCGCAAAGCACTTCAACCGATGCGCTTGATGCCAGACAATTTCACTGACAGTCCCACAGCTTGGTGGTTTGCTGGCAGTAAAGGCGACTGATTACTCGTTACTATCGGCCAAAACAAAAATGAGAAGATCGATTCAGGATCTTCTCATTCCGGGTTTTGTACAATTAGGATCGGTCAGTCCGGTGGCTGTACCTTAAGTGGATTTTTTTTCCAACTTCTCAGTAATTCGTGCCGCGCGTCCGGCGAGTTCACGCAGATAGTAGAGCTTGGCCTGTCGGACATCACCGCGTCGCTTCAATTCCACACTGTCCACGATTGGGCTGTAAGTCTGAAAAGTCCGCTCTACACCCACTCCATGGGAAATCTTGCGCACCGTGAAGGCCGAATTCAGAGCCCGATTGCGCTTGGCGATTACAATACCTTCAAAGGCCTGTAACCGTTCCCGGTCTCCTTCCTTGATCTTTACTCGTACAATGACGGTATCACCAGGACCGAAGTCGGGCAATTCCTTGGACATTTGCTCGGACTCGATTTGCTGAATGATCTTGTTCTTGTTCATCGTGCTTGCTCCTGAAATTCTAGTCGTACTTTCGCCAGGCCTTCTGCTCTGGCCAATGCGCTAATTCTTTTCTGTATACTCAGCCTTAAATTCAGTTAATAGCTGCTGCTGTTCTGCTGTCAAATCATCACTGCTCAGCAGATCTGGCCGCTTCAACCAGGTTACACCCAGGCTCTGCTTCAGGCGCCACCGCCGTATGGCTTCGTGATCACCGCTTAGCAGTACCTCGGGCACCTCTCGACCCGCCACACTCTGCGGTCGGGTGTACTGCGGGCTGTGTAGCAGGCCCGTGGCAAAACTGTCCTGTTGTGCCGAGTCCTCATCACCCAGCGCGCCGGGCTGATACCGCGTTACGGCATCAATCAACGCCATTGCCGCTATTTCTCCGCCGCTGAGAACAAAATCTCCCAGCGACCATTCCTCATCTATTTCAGCGTCGAGCACCCGTGTATCGATACCCTGATAACGACCACAAACCAGAATCATATTGCGCCGCTTAGCCAGTTCCAGAATTGCCTGTTGATCCAGCTTCCGCCCTTGCGGTGACAGGTAAATGACCCGGGTTGCAAGCTGACCTGCGTTCTCTGCCGTATCTATGGCAGCTCTTGCTGCTCTTATCGATGCGAGCAAGGGCTCCGTCTTCATCAACATGCCGGGTCCGCCGCCAAAAGGCTTATCGTCCACCGTGTTGTGCTTATCGCTGGTAAAATCCCTGGGATTCCAGTACTGCAATCCAATCAAGCCACCGCGAACCGCTCTTGCTGTAATTCCGTATTCCGTAATGGCCGCAAACATTTCAGGAAACAAGGTGACCAGTCCAATCTCCATTGTCAGCACCCCAATCATCGGCCACTTCGGTGAACCGGGCTAATCCAGATAATCTGCCGCCCAATTTACCGTGATGACCCCCGCTTCAAGATCGACCTTTTCAATAACCGAATCAAGCAAATAAGGGATCAACCTCTCTCTCTCATCCAGGCTTGCCGCGTCTGGACCAACAACCAGTACATCGTTGGCGCCGGTTTCCAGCAGCTTGGTCACCTCACCAAGTAGCTCGCCACTGGTGTTGATTACCTTGAGCCCCAATAATTGTCGCCAGTAGTAGTGCCCATCCTGTAACTCAGGTAGTTCGGTGCTCCTGACTGACAACTCCGTTCCAGTCATAGCTTTCGCTATTTCCGGATCATCAATTCCTTTGAAGTGAACTAGTAGCCCGTTCGCATGTTGTTTGTGCTGATCTATTTCCAGCTCCTGGCTATCTTGACCAGATGCGCTGAAAAACGGCCCATAGTTAAAAATATTCTCTGGTGGTGTGGTAAATGACTCCAGTCTGATCCAGCCCTTAATACCGTGGATTTTGCCTACTCTGGCCAGAACTACCCGATCGTCCCCTGCACTGATGTTCGTCATAGCAGGTTCGGTGACAAGGTGCTCGCCAATAAAGCTACGCGCTCTGCGCCAGCTTTTGCATGTCGACAACCAGACTTGCAACACGCGGGCTTGGTTTGGCACCCTGATCAGTCCAGAACTTCACGCGGTCCAGATCAATGCGTAAACGTTCTTCTTTACCCCGGGCAACCGGATTAAAGAAACCGACTCGTTCGATGAATCTACCATCTCGGGCGTTACGCCTGTCACTTACTGTGATGTGGTAAAAAGGCTTCTTTTTAGCACCACCACGGGCCAATCGAATTGTGACCATAAATTGTTCCTGTAAGACTATCGCTATCTGTAAATAAAGTGTTGTTTTATGCGGGCTTGCCGCTATTCTCACCGGTCGTGCTTCAGGCGCGAATAAAAAGGCCGGTATTCTATGTCAAATACGGGTTTATTGGAAGAGTAGAGAGCAGGAATTTTGCTTTTCAGATTAGTCCTTTAGCCCATCCAGGCAGATCGAAATGCCGAGCATGCCAGAGGGCAAACTACCCTTCTAAAAGCGTGGAATCTTGCCACCCCCGATCCCGGGAGGGAGGCCACCTTGTCCCTGCATACCGCCCAGACCTCGCATCATATTGGCCATGCCGCCCTTCATCTTCTTCATCACTTTTTGCATTTGCTTGTGTTGCTTCAATAAACGATTCAGATCCTGGACCTGGGTGCCGGATCCCCGGGTAATGCGCCGCTTTCTTGAGCCGTTCAGCACATCTGGATTCACCCGCTCGCGCATGGTCATGGAGTTGATGATAGCTTCCATGCGACGAAACTGGGAATCATCAACCTTGTTCATTGCACCCGGGGGCAAGGCACCCATACCCGGCATCTTATCTACAATACTGGCCACACCACCCATGTTCTGCATCTGTTTTAACTGTTCCTTAAAATCTTCCAGATCAAACCCTTTGCCCTTCTTGATCTTCCGCGCCAGCCTGTCTGCCTTCTGCTTGTCTACCTTTTGCTCGGCTTCCTCAATCAGTGACAGCACATCACCCATACCAAGTATGCGCGAGGCTATTCGATCGGGGTAGAACGGCTCCAGTGCGTCCGTTTGTTCACCCATACCAATAAACTTGATGGGCTTTCCGGTGACCTGGCGCACCGACAGCGCCGCCCCGCCTCTTGCATCGCCGTCTGCTTTGGTCAGTACAACCCCGGTTAGTGGCAGTGCATCATTAAATGCCTTGGCTGATTTAGCAGCATCCTGACCAGTCATCGCATCGACAACAAACAGTGTCTCTATTGGGGATAACCGGGCGTGTAGCTGCTTTATTTCTTCCATCATTTTCTGATCGATGGCCAGGCGTCCCGCCGTATCCACGATCAACACGTCAATGAACTTGCGTTTGGCTTCGGCCAGGGCCGATTCGGCTATATTCCCGGGAGACTGTGAGTCATCACTGGCGTAGAAGTCGACTTCGATGTCATTGGCCAGTACCTGCAGTTGCTGAATTGCGGCGGGTCGGTAAACATCCGCACTCACCACCATGACGGATTTCTGATTCTGCTTTTTTAACCAGAGTGCCAATTTGGCGACCGTGGTTGTTTTACCCGCGCCCTGCAGGCCAGCCATAAGCACCACGGCCGGCGGTGTCGTCTTGAGGTTCAGCTCTTCATTGGCCGTGCCCATCAGGGCTTCGAGCTCGGCCTGGACTATTTTTATAAAAGCCTGTCCAGGTGACAGACTCTTCGACACCTCTTGCCCGACCGCACGCAGAGTGATTCTTTCGATAAAATCCTTTACCACAGGCAGCGCAACATCAGCCTCGAGCAAGGCCCGTCTTACTTCCCGTAACGCGTCCTGAATATTATTCTCAGTCAGCGTCGCCTTGCCGGTTAGTTTCCGGAAGGTGCCAGACAGACGTTCGGTCAAGCTGTCAAACATTCTATTAGTCCCAGTGGTTGCGTGGTGCGAATAAAATCAATCGCGAGCCGCATTATAGCGAATTGGCCTGCACTCTTCATGGCGGGATTGGATTTTTGAGAATTGGGGGCGGCTTCTGAGATATCCCCAAAATATATCGAGTTAAATCAAAAGATTAGGCTAGGATGGTGTTTCCAGTCCCCCCGATACACGTATCAACTAGCTAGGATTGCTAAGCCCAAGCCGTTTAAACACACCAATACTTAAACGATGAGCCTTAAATTTTTGTGGGGATACCTCAGGGGTAGTTATCGCCTTAAAAAAAGAACTTCAACCATCCCGCCACATATGCGACACTTTCCCCTACCATTTCAGAAACAATGTTGATCATGCCAGTTACAGTCATTTCGGGGCTTTTTGCGGTTTTGTTTTACCTGATGGGTGTCATATTTCAGGGTATGGATGTTGCCGGTAATAAGAGCTCAGGAAACAAGGTTTTTGTCTTTGGAATAATGGCCGTGATAGCGCACGCGGTCAGCGCGTCCGGCGTTATCAGGGCCACCGATGGCTACCATTTCGGCTTTTTTCAAACAAGCACGCTGATTGCGGTTTCGATGTCCCTTCTCGTGTTGATAAGCAGCCTGCGCAAGCCGCTGGAAAACCTGTTCCTCGGCTTGTTCCCCCTGGCAATTCTTACCATCATCGGTTCACTAGCCATATCCAGCAACTACCCTGCCACTGAAATGAGTATGGGCCTGGCGATTCATGTGCTTATTTCTATTCTTGCTTACAGCTTTATTACCATTGCCGCGCTGCAGGCCTGTTTTCTTACCTACCAGAATCACCAGCTAAAACATCACCACACCCGCGGCTTCATGCAAAAATTACCGCCGCTACAGGATATGGAGACTTTTCTCTTTGAGCTGCTCTGGGTGGGACAATTTCTGCTCAGTCTGGGGATTCTGGTCGGCTTCGTTTTTGCAGATGATATCTGGGCAATCGATGGTGTGCCGCACAAGATCTTTTTCTCCATATTAGCGTGGATGGTATTTGCCGTTTTGCTATGGGGCAGGCATCGCATGGGTTGGCGTGGCATTACAGCAATTCGTGGTACATTGATTGGCTTCAGCTCGCTCCTGATCGGATTTTATGGTTCCAAATTTGTACTGGAATACTTGCTGCAGTAGCTAGCCCAAATTCAAGCAATCAGATTCAATCAATCTTGAGACCAAACTAAGGAACCTCTGAACAAATGAATGCCGATAATTCTCCATTGGGGATGCTGCTTCTTTTTTTCGTTTTCCTCATCCTTGCTTCCGCTTATTTTGCCGGCTCCGAAACCGCCATGATGAGTCTCAATCGCTATCGCCTGAAACACCTGCGACGCAAGGGACATCCCGGCGCAAATCGCGCCGGTAAATTACTGGAAAAAACGGACAAGCTGATCGGTGTAATTCTGATTGGCAATAACTTCGTTAATTTTCTGGCAGCCTCAATTGCGACTTCGGTTACCATCATTTTGCTGGGTGAACCTGCTCCGCTGGCCACTGCCGTGGTTTTAACATTGATCGTATTAATTTTTGCCGAAGTGACACCGAAGACTATAGCTGCGCTCTACCCGGAAAAGGTTGCTTACCCATCAAGTTATATTCTGATTGTATTACTAAAAATATTATATCCGGTGGTCTGGGTAGTTAATTTTGTTTCCAATGGCCTGCTTAGACTTCTGGGTTTCAACTCAGAGTCAGGGGATAGCCATCAGCTTACCCCGGAGGAATTGCGCACGGTTGTGTATGAGTCGGGTGAACTAATCCCCCAACGCCGACATGGCATGTTATTAAATATACTCGACCTGGAGAAGGTAACAGTTAATGACATCATCGTTCCCAAGCACGAAATTATTGGCATCGATGAGGATGATGATCTGGATGAAATTCTCGAGCAGATTAGCACCGCTCAGCACACGCGTATTCCTGTTTTCAAAAAGAACATGGACAATATCATCGGTATGCTACATATGCGCAGTGCCGGGCGGCTGATTCAAATCGAGAACCTCAATAAAGCAACAATCATCCAGGAAACCACCGAGCCCTACTTCATCCCCGAGAGTACACCGCTGCATACCCAGCTATTCAACTTTCAAAAGAATAAAATGCGGATGGCGGTAGTGGTTGACGAGTACGGCGCAGTAAAAGGCCTGGTTACGCTGGAAGATATTCTGGAAGAAATAGTCGGCGAGTTCACCACGGATCTTGCTACCGCCAGCAAGGACATTCATGAACAGAGTGACGGCAGCTTTCTCATAGATGGTGGCACCAGTATCAGAGATATAAATCGTGTCCTATCCTGGAACCTGGATAGCAGTGGTGCGAAAACCCTTAACGGACTGCTCATGGAAAACCTGGAATCCATCCCTGAGTCATCCATTGGTCTGGAGCTGCAAGGGTATTATGCGGAAATCGTGCATCTAAAGGGCAATATTATCCGTACAGTGAGGATGTGGGATCCATCGGTGTATAACGAAGAGAATGAATCCAAGGGTTAGGTGCCTTAACTTCTGCTTAAAACGTTTGCCGTCCCCTCAACAAATTCCTTAACGCTCAACACTTCTTTGCTTGTGATGTGTTTAATTCTATTATTTGAAGAACTCTTCAACGCCAGTGCCAGTCGAAATTCCGGCCCCGCATCAATTTGCCAGAACTGCCATTGCTCCGGATCATCGTCACGTTTGACATCGAAAGCTACACTAATCGAACCTGATTGGGGGAAGCTGAAACTGAAATCGTTTAGCGGTATGGCCAGCCCCATCCCGCAGGCCTTAATGTAAGCCTCTTTCAATGTCCATAATCGATAGAATCTGTCTGCTCGTAGCGATGCATCCATACTGGATAATTCCCTGGCCTCGCTGCTGGAGAAGAAACGCGCGGCAATCTTGCCAAAACGCCTGCCCGGTTTCATCTTTTCAATATCGATACCAATGTCTTCATGGCGGCTTACTGCGACAACCAGACAGCTTCCTGAGTGGGATAGATTAAAGAACAAGGGCTGATCTGCCTGGCCCGGGGCCAATGCCGGTTTACCGAATTCATTGCTTATAAAGCATAAACTTTTTGCCTGGGCATTCCTGATATATCGGCTCAAAATTAGGCTGGTCATTATCCGCGTGAGTAAAAACTGCTGGCGGTGCTGATCGAAGTAATAGCGTTGATAACGGCCCTGTTCTTCCGCGCCAAGCCAGTGCAAGTAATCTTTCTTAAGCGAATCCAGAGAAAAATGCTGCTGATCGATGCGCCACAAATGAATTTCTTCACGGCTCAGGGATAGCATTGGGCTTCAGCCTCGGCAATCGAATCTTGCATCGCATCTTGCTCATAAACACAATGTAATGTCTTGCGCGCTATGCGGGTTTCCTGCGGGTAGCCAAAGGCATTATTGACATAGACAATGCCATCCAAGTGCACCGAGCGATTGACATGCGTGTGGCCATATACATGCATGTCCGGATTGAGCTTGCTGACTTGTTCACCTAACAGTTCACTGCCCAACACAGGATAAACTCTTCTTCTGTGCTCCGGAATTCTATCCGGCATAACATCTATTCTTGGGACAAAATGGGAAAAGCTTATTACTGTGTCATTGCTGATATCCAGATTGGCAGTATTTTGCTCAAGAAAGTAGCGGTTGATTGATTCGCAGTCTTCAAGCCCGGGTGGCCATTTACAGGCCTTAAAATCACGCCAGGCACGGCGCAGATGCCGGTCGAGCGCGGCAAAACTGTAGTCGTACCATCCAAGCAATGGGACAAAGGAAATAGCACCAAGGTGACAGGTGGTATTACTTACTCCCAACCTTGCACACAAGGCATCGATCGCTGCCAGTTTATCCAGTGAACTGCCATACTCACTATTCTGCACCCAAAGCTCATGATTTCCGGGCACGAACAGTACTTTGCAGAACTTGCCAAGCAGGGCCTCGAATACCAGTTCCAGTTTTTTTAAATCGTCGGAAACATCTCCGGCCAGAATGAGCACGTCATTCTGGTAGTCGATGTTACTCAAACCCAACACCCACTCCAGATTCTCCGGATAATCAACGTGTACATCGGACAGCGCAAATACTCGCATGACTAGTGAACTGCCACTGTATCTTGCTGGAAATTGACATGCTGTTTTATAAATTCAGCCAATAACAGATATTCCTCGCGACGCGGGTCAGATTTACGCCAGGCCAGGCCGATTTCCCGGCAAACATTTTCAGTAGTAAAATGCTGTAACTGTAACTTTGTGTCCCCGATAATATCAGCCTGCACCGCTATGCTTGATAGTAGGCGTCATGACCCGGGATAGTAATCGAAAAAAACGATCAATACATCAAAAAAAATCAATTAGATTCTATAGTAAATATGACGTATGTTAAGACTGTTAAACTACATGGTTCACGTTAACCGCAGGGTTACGCTGGCCCGATATCTATGAAAAATGACAGGAGAATAAGCATGTCGCTGAAAGGATCAAAAACTGAAGGCAATCTCAAGGCCGCCTTTGCGGGCGAATCACAGGCCAACCGACGCTACCTTTATTTTGCACAGAAGGCCGATGTGGAAGGTTACAACGACGTATCTGCTCTGTTTCGCTCAACCGCTGAAGGTGAGACCGGACATGCCCATGGGCATCTGGAATATCTGGAGGAGACGGGCGATCCGGCCACAGGCCTGCCAATTGGCGGCACAGCGGATAATCTGAAAGCGTCCGTGGCCGGTGAGACCCATGAGTACACCGACATGTATCCGGGCATGGCAAAAGAGGCCCGCGATGAGGGTTTTGATGAAATCGCCGACTGGATGGAGACGCTGGCCAAGGCCGAGCGCTCACATGCTAACCGTTTTCAGAAGGCACTTGACTCTCTGGACGACTAACCCGCGCTCGACGTGCCTGTTGCCGCGTCGGTAACAGGCACCCAATCTCAGGAACACGCATGGCAAACCAAGGTAAAGAGGGAGGTCTAGACGCGCCTACCCGGCATCCTTTAGGCCAGAATGATCCCGAATTCTGGGACGAAAAGGCCCTGAACAAGGAGTTGGAAAGGGTTTATGACATCTGTCATACCTGCCGCCGCTGCGTCAATCTTTGTAATGCCTTCCCTACTCTCTTCGACCTGGTTGACGAAAGTGACACCATGGAAGTCGATGGCGTTGCAATAGCCGACTACAGCAAAGTAGTAGATCAGTGTTTTCTCTGTGATCTGTGTTATCTGACCAAGTGTCCCTATGTACCACCCCATGAGTGGAACCTGGATTTTCCGCACCTGATGCTGAGGGCAAAGGCAGTCAAATTCAAAAAGGGCGAGACCCGATATCGGGATAATCTAATCACGAGCACCGATTTGATTGGCAAAGTCGTAAGCCGGCCAATCGTAAGCTCTATTGTAAATGGGGCTAACAAGAGTAAGTTGATGCGAAGCGCACTGGAGAAGACACTTGCTATTCACAAGGATGCTGTGCTTCCGGAATATGTAAGCAAGCCATTGCTCAAAAACTCTGCCGTAATAGACTACGACCCCTCCGCCAAGAGCAAGAAAGATGAACATGGCAGCGCAGACAATGACTCAAAAAAAGTCACCCTCTTCACCACCTGTTATTGCAATTACAACGAACCATCGATCGCTGAGAGCGTCATCAAGGTTTTCCGGCACAACAATGTACATATTGAGTTTGCAGCCAAAGAGCATTGCTGCGGCATGCCAAAGCTGGAACTGGGTGATTTGCAATCTGTTACGAAACTAAAGGAAGCGAACATCCCCCTGCTATACGATAGGGTTCAATCCGGACATAAAATCGTCGCCGCTGTTCCCTCCTGCGTGTTGATGTTCAAGCAGGAACTACCACTACTATTCCCTGACGATGAGCGGGTGCAAACCGTTGCCAAAGCTTTCTATGATCCATTCGAGTTTCTGCACACTTTACACAAGGAAGGAACATTAGATACCGAGTTCAAAAACAAATTGGGCAATATCAGCTACCACGTAGCCTGTCATCAGCGGGTACAGAATATTGGCCCCAAGACCAGACAGATTCTACAGTTAGTGCCAGATACAACCGTTAACAGCATCGAGCACTGTTCAGGCCATGATGGCACCTATGGCGTAAAGAAGGAGACCTTTGACCACGCCAACAAAATTGTCCGACCCATTGTAAGACAGATCAAACAGCAGAATCCGGATCACTATGGCAGCGACTGCCCTATTGCCGGCAAACATATTGAAAACAATCTTGAGTCGGGGCAGAAAGCTATCCATCCGCTGGATTTGCTCTGTTTGGCTTATGGCATTTAATCCACCGAGTTATTAGTTGAGTACCAACGCGTGAAAAAATTATCTCTCACTGACCTTTCAAGTATCGAAACATACGAATCCCAGCGCCCGACAATTCGGCAGGCGATCATGGAGCACAAGAAAACCCGTCGCGTTCCACTGGGGCCGAATGCCACACTGCATTTCGAAGATTTCAGGCTTATGCATTACCAGGTGATGGAACTCATTCGTGTGGAAAAAATTACCGCTGAAGACGATCTCCTGGGAGAACTGGAAGCCTATAACCCACTTATTCCAGACGGTACCAATTTGAAAGTTACTTTCATGCTCGAGTATCCAGATGAAGACGAGCGGCGCGTGCAATTGGCCAGGCTTATCGATATTGAAAACAAGATACTGATTCAGATCGGAGAGTTGGATCCGGTTTATCCCATCGCCAACGAAGATTTACCCCGATCAACCGAAGAGAAAACTTCGTCGGTACACTTTCTACGTTTTGAATTCACCAAGGAGATGATCAGTGCGGCTAGGGATGGAGCTAGCTGGTCGATTTATTGCCTGCATCCAAATTATCAATACAGCAATAACAATCTTCCCGCTCAGGTGATTGCTTCATTGGTTAATGATTTCGATTAAAAGTGTAAGCTGTTTCTTTCTACTTTCGCCTGCCTTTTAGAAACCCTTTAATTTTGTCTGAAAATGTGATGCTCTTTAGATCTGTCAATTCACCAGCGTCGAAAAAAGTAAAACCGCAAACAGCACAGCATTCCATCCATATATGCGGTTGCGAGTCGTCTTCAAGTTTATCCATTCTAATCTTACAACTCGGGCAATCGATATCACCTAATTTATCAAATTTCTTGCCGATAGATTCGGATCCTATATCAAAATTCAACTCAGGATCCCAATTAGTGAGTAGCTTCCTCATGGAACCTGGCGATACCCATAATCCAAAACATTGATCACATCTAAAGACCACAATATCCTCGGCCGTCTTGTCAATTAATTCTCCATCACATTTTGGGCAATCCATAATTAAAATCCTGTGTTTCTATATGGAGAGAATAATAGTTACCTCTACCTACGTCCACCCATTCCTCACATTAGTATTACCGCCTGGCCAGCTTCTAAGTCTGGATGTTTTCGCTACTTATAGATTAGAATTACTTCGATTTGATCAATTTTGACTACAGAGGAAGAACCACATGCGTAATATTTTACTGACTATCATTTTGAGCCTTGGCTTCTTTAGCACGGCAAGTGCCCAGAATACGCCCGCTCCTTGCGGTCCGGCGGGTGAGCTAACTGCTGAATTTTCGGCCAATGTGGCGGGTGAATCACAGTGTTTCGAACTGCGAATGTACACGGCTGAGCCGGAACAAAACGGCGTTGGCGGCATCAATAATCTGCATCAGCGGTTTCGCGAGCAGGAAGTAGCAATTTTCGAAAAGCACGGCGCCCAGGTGCTGGCAGTCTGGCAGCGACTCGATGATCCCAATACTCTGGTCTGGATGCTGGCCTATCGTAATCGGGCCCATCGGCAGGAAGTGTGGGCAGCGTTTGGCTCAGATCCCGAGTGGACAGCACTGCGAGAGAAATACCCCGTGAGTGTCTCGATAGAAGCCTACATGATGAGTGCTACTGATTATTCAAATTTTAAGTAGTATTTAACAGGTTCTTGCCTGGCAATAAAGCTTGCCTGATTCAGGCGGGTTGGATGCTTATGCCAGACCCTTGGTGTTTTTCAAGCAACGCTGAAAGATGTGACTTTTTAATCATTCTCACAATATCAGGATATCGCGTGAACAAAATGATCGCGGTATCCTGAGTCTAATTCAGTACCGGTAAAAATCCCTGTTATATCGAGGGATTGCGACACGTGATATGCAATGGGAATCCCATGCTTGATGGCGTGTTTCCTGTGGAGGTCTGTTGGTCGAGTTCGCTCAAAGTCCAGGAAGGTTCAAGAGTTTCGCCACTCTCTTGCACGAAAACAGCTATGTAGATGTTGGGCTGATCGTGCTCATGGGATTGGTATTTTTCGGTGGGGCCCTATCGGGAGATTGGCGCTGGGATGATCCACAAATACTGCTGCATTTACACCAGTTTTCAATTCTAAGTGACTTTATCGATCCTGCAGTCTGGCAACAATTTTCTCCTGCAAATCTTACGCCCTGGTTGATTTTCTCTTTTGAGATAGACCTCATCTTGTTTGGCGTGAATCCATCGGCTTTCTATTTACACCAGGTGTTGGCGCTGATCGCAGCAGCGGTCGCTTTATACGCTCTGCTCAGGTTGTGGGTAGGCAACTATCATGCACTTTTTGGCGCACTACTGCTGCTAGCTGGAGCGCCGTCGTTTGTGGTGATCGAACAACTGATGACGCGACAATATGTTGAAGGGCTGGTGTTCTGCCTGTTAGCTGTTTTCTGTTTTGTGCAGTTCTTAAGGGGAAGGAGAAATCTTTTACTGCTACTGGCAGCCGTTTTCTACTTGCTAGCCGTTACTGCGAAAGAAATCTATGTTCCCCTGGTGTTGCTTCTGCCATTCATAGAATTACGAGAACGTGGGTTCCTGAGCCGCTCTCTTTTTCCCTTTATCGCAATTGCCGTAGTTTATGTTCTCTGGCGTGGCTGGATGCTGGGCTCTCTCACTGGGGGATACACCGAGAGTAGAGAGTATTTGAATATTGCCTATATACCTGATGTGCTGAACAGTTTTTCACAGTTTCCAAAATTGCTACTCGGTTCTCTCTGGATTCCTTTTTGTGTGCTTTTTATCGCCCTGTTGGGCACCTATGCTATTACTCTACGATCCAGACTGCTGATTAGTTTCGTTGTTCTGGCACTGGTGTTATTACCTCTGGTGCCACTGGTAGGATCACCCGGTATCATCGCACCGGATAGATACCTCTTCTTGTTCTGGTGTGTCATTAGCTTTGCCATGGCCTTTTACGCCGGGTGTCTGGCCGCATCTGCCAAAAAATCGAATCAGAAAGCGATGGCTAGCATTCTGTGGATTGTCACCCCAGTGGCAATTGTGCTGAGCCTGTTTTCAAACAGTCCTTATAAGGAGCAGCTTGAAGTGGCTGCGAGCGAGTATGATGTCCAGGCTAGATTCCTCTGGCAATCTGAAGGCAATACTGCCTTTATCCCCTCACCCATTTTGCTGCCCTCATTCTGGTTTGTGACCGGGCTGCAGGATTTTAAATCCGGATTAATTCCTGACAGCAGTTCACCTTCGGCGATAGTCGATACATTCTATCTTGAGAACAATTACGAGCAGCTTTACCAATATGAACAAGGATGTGTCTGCATGCAGAGCATTACTGATTCGATAGATTCGCGCAGGGCCCAGTTTCAATCTTTACTGCGCGAGGAAGCGCCGTTAAGCCTCACTTATTCCTATAATGGCGGCATCTTTGATTGGGAGTTCGGGCCGCATACCGAGGGCAGTTACCATGTAGTATCCGATGTGCTCGGTGTCATTCCTGTTCCGCTTGCTGGTAGAATGCGCGTCACTGTGCAGGACAATGTGCCATTTTTTCTAAAGTATACTGCACCTGAGGGCTGGATAAGCTATTCCTCCGAGCAGTATATTAAGCAGGATTCACCGGAAATCAATTGGGTGCGAGAATAGCGCTATGAAACGAGTCGCAATAGTCATTCCAGTACTAAATGAATCCGCGAATATTGCTGGCAATCTCGATGAAATTCTCAGTCATACACAAGTAATAAATGATATAGAATTCAAGCTAATCGTAGTGGACGATGGATCGACAGATAATACAGCAGAACTCATTGCACAAAAAAGCAAATCAGGCTCACCGATAGATCTTCTTTGTCTCACCAGAAATTTTGGCAAAGAAAGCGCCATTTATGCGGGATTAACCCACTCGTTAAAATTTGATGCTGCCATAGTGATGGATAGCGATCTGCAACACCCACCAGCCTTAATACCTCAAATGATCACCAAATGGCAGGAGTCGTACGCTGTAGTAGAAGCGAGTAAATCTTCAAGAGGAGAAGAGACGCGTAGCAAAAACTTTTTAGTAAGGATTTACTACAGGATGTTCAATTTCTTTACTAAGCTGAGTATCAGCGGGGATACTGATTATAAGTTGCTGGACGTTAAGGTGGTTAGAGCTTACCTGGATTTGCCTGAGCACAACCGTTTTTTTCGCGGCCTCATCAAATGGATGAACTTTTCGACCGCTCAAATATTGTTTGATGTACCCGACTCGGTTCGTAAAGAGTCAACATGGAGCAATCCGGGTTTGATTCGTTATGCCGTTTCATCGATAACTTCATTTACGGCATTTCCCCTGCAGATCGTCACCTTGCTTGGAGGAGTAACCTTCCTTGTAAGTGTTGTGATTGGCGTAATCGCACTGCTGGACAAGCTCTCGGGCGAAGCTGTAGACGGCTTCACCACGGTCATCTTGTTGATATTGCTAATTGGCAGTGTGCTAATGTTCAGCGTAGGACTGATCGGCACCTATGTGGGTAAAATTTACGATGAAGTAAAGCACCGACCAAATTACCTTGTTGATCACGACCGGAGCAACCTGGAAGAATCTGAATGAGCAAAATTATATTATTACACGCATTTTTACTCGCCTTCCTGCTTGCATCCTCTCATGCATTACTGAAGTGGGTATCGATTCAATCCCATGAGAATTATCTTGAGCTGTTATTGCGGCAGTGGTTCCCTATCACAGTAGCTTTGGCAGTCTATGGAATTGTATTTTTCTATTATATTCTGGTATTGCGAAGCAGTCCGGTTTCCATCCTGTATCCAATCTACACTGGCTTATCAGTTCTGTTTGTCATGATTGCTGGCAGAATACTATTCAACGAGATTCTAACCAGCTGGCAAGTATTCGGTGCTGCACTGGTCCTGGCCGGCATAATGCTGATGGGAAGAGTATAGTCCGAGACTCTACCACTGTGGTGGTTCACAATAGTAATAATGCTGGAATTACAATAATGAATCGCTCTGTTACCAATATTATTCGTTTCGGTATGGATGAATTACTTCCGCGATGGGTGCGTGATAATAAATACTTTATGTACCCGTTTTTCTATTGTGCCTATAGAGGTAAGAATATTTCACAGGCAATGAATTTTAAAAAACTGGTCAGGACATGGAGTGATGAAGAATATGCTGATTTTTATGAAAAATTAAACTCAATCTCGCGCAACAGGAAAACAGACTTAAACTCAAATTGTATTGAAAAATTAATAAACACACTATCCAGTGAATCGAGATCACTTGCCGATGTTGGTTGTGGTAATGGCTATTTGCTGGAGACAATAAAAACACATTACTCAAATCTAGAATTGACGGGAGTAGACATTATATCTCCTGCTCGCACCGAATCTTTCGAGTTCAAATCCGGTCACATTGAAAAACTTCCTTTGGAAGATAATTCAGTTGATATCATTTGCTGCACACATGTCCTTGAGCATTGCTTAAAACCGGATATTGCAATCAAGGAGCTAAAAAGAGTGGCTCGAGACAAAATCATAGTCGTTGTTCCCAAACAACGTCCTTTCTTCTATACCCTGGATGAGCATGTTAATTTTTACTACCACAAGGAACAATTGACAGCAGAAATTGGGTTGGAAAATTATCACTGCGAGAACATCAAAGGCGATTGGTTTTATGAGGGCTTTTTGTAAAATAGTAGACAGGCCACAGAAATTTAGAGCTCATCGCCTGAGCTTTGGTGTATTTAACGGGCTTGGGCCTGGTACATAGGTAGTTGATGCGTGTATCGGGGATTGGGGAGGATGTATTGTTTTTCCGTTCCTATGGGCCAGGGATGGCCCAACGGAACAAAAAAACAACCTCCTGTTCCAAGCTCGCGTCCTACACGTATGGCACCAACAACCAAAAAGAGTGCACTACAAACACCGCCTTAATCTAATCTTTTGATTTAATATGATTCTTTCAGGGGGAATTTCAGAGCCTTTCGCCTAATTTCCTGCCCAGTTAATTCAGCAGATCATACTTGCGCAAATAGCCCCTTAGCTGGTGGTAGCTGAGGTTTAGAAACTCGGCGGCCTTCTTCTGATTGTACTGGGATTGCTCCATGGCCTGGTTGATGAGACTAATTTCAAAATCCTGCACCTGGTTCTTGAAATCAAACGAGTCAGCGGAGGACAGGTCGGGAATCATTGCTGCCATTGAATTCGCAGCAGAATTTTCCGCTCCATCTCCATTGGAATCCATGCCTTTTCTATTGAGTCTGTAAGGTGACTCAAACGGATTGAACACCAGTTGGCTTATGTGACCATCGCCATTCTTATACACTGCCCGCTCGATAACATTCTTAAGTTCACGAACATTGCCCGGCCAGGAATAGGACTTTAATGCCTTTTCCACCTTATCGGTGAATCCGGCAAAGAACTCGCCGCCCAGCTCTTTAACCATACCTACTGCAAAATATTCGGCTAACACCAGAATGTCTTCCGTTCTCTCCCGCAGTGGTGGCAGCGTGATCACATCGAACGCCAGCCTGTCGATCAGGTCTTCGCGAAACTTTTGTTGTCGCGCCAGGTTTGGCAAGTCTTCATTGGTCGCCGCAATGATCCGAACATCGACAGTAATGGTTTCGCTGCCACCGAGGCGCTCGAATTCGCCGTATTCGATAACCCGGAGAATCTTCTCCTGCACAGTCAGTGCCGTGTTGGCCAGTTCATCCAGAAACAGGGAGCCGCAGTGGGCCCGCTCGAAATAGCCCTTGCGTTGCTTGATAGCACCGGTATAGGCACCGGCTTCGTGCCCGAACAGTTGTGCTTCCAGCAGCGTTTCAGTCATAGCAGCACAATTAATCTTCAGGAAACTTTGCTCCCAACGCCGGGATAGGTAATGCAGCCGGGATGCAATTAACTCCTTGCCCGTACCCCGCTCGCCGACGATCAGTACTGGTTTGTTCAGGGGCGCTGCCAACGATACATGCTCCTGCATTTCCAGGAAGCTGGAAGATTCACCAATCATACGTGGTAGCGAATTGGGATCGTTCATAATTAACCATGAAAAACAAGGACTTAGAGGATGTCACAGAATCTAAGCCGGCTATCCTGCTTAACTCGATAGCCCGGATGATATTTCAACGAGCGGCTCCCTCTTTTGATAGTGAAAATTACCATTTATTGAGGTTTTTAGCCATCTTCCTCAGCTTTTGCAATAGCTACTAGATTTTATTCTCTTATTTTTCAATGACTTACAAGGGTAAAATAGTTGGCATACTAACTGCTCAACAGGATATAACCAAACGCTTTACAGGTTTATTTGCTAACGCTACATCCGAGGTATCAGAAATGAGTATATTTTCTAGAATGTCTGACATTATTAACGCCAATATCAGCTCGCTTCTAGACAAGGCGGAAAATCCCGAAAAGATGATTCGCATGGTCATTCAGGAGATGGAAGAGACTCTGGTTGAGGTGCGAAGTGGCACCGCCAAGGTCATCGCTGAAAAGAAGACGCTTACCCGTCGCGCCGAGAAGTTAAAGAAACAGGCGCAGAGCTGGGAGGAAAAGGCCGAACTGGCCCTATCCAAGGGGCGGGAAGACCTGGCCAAGGCGGCTTTGCTGGAGAAATCCAACATCAATGCCGGCGTGGATATTACCGAGAAAGATCTTGCCAAACTGGATGAGACGCTGGATAAGCTTAGTGTTGAAATTGAAGCGCTGCAGGCGAAGCTGAATGACGCGCGGGCGCGGCAGAAAACCATTTTGATGCGCACCAAGGCAACCAAGTCCCGTCTGAATGTCAATCGTCAATTGCATAATTACACTATTGACAATGCCATGGACAAATTTGAGTATTACGAAAAGAAGATTGATCAGATGGAAGGTCAGATGGATAGTATCCATATTGAGAAGCGTGGCTTGCAAAGTGAATTTGACGAACTGGCAAAGCAGGATAAAATTGACCAGGAACTCAAAGATCTTAAATCTAAACTCAAAGAGAAATAGGTTCTAACAATGGGCGTATTAGAGTTCATCACATCTCTGGTAGCTATGGTATTGGGGGCGATCACGATCTGGATTGTTCTGCTCAGAAAAGGCCGTCGCCGTATCAAAGTAGAGCCAGATTCTAGTTACAACATGGGTGAATTGGCTACAATGGCTGATTCTTTGAAAGAGCGCATCGACATACTGGAAGACATACTCGATGCCGAAGTCCCTGACTGGAGGGAGCAGAATGACCATGCGGCCGAGTAGTTTGCGGATTAACAGGGAAAATGCCCGTTGGCTGGGCGTCTGCGCCGGCATAGCCGATTGGCTCGATATCCCGGCAGCACTGGTCAGAGTCGTATTCATCATCTGTGTACTGTCCTGGCCTACCCTTATTCTGGCCTATTTCTGTCTGTATTTCTGCCTGGACAAGGACATTACGCCAGAAAAAATGCGCCAGTACTTTAAAAATGCCAACACCGCCGAGCATTTCCGGCAACTGGATTACCGTAAGCCGATTTACAAAAATTCCCGTAATAGACGCATTTCCGGTGTCTGCAGTGGTATTGCAGATTACTTCGAGGTAAGTGCATTCATCGTACGGGCCATTACCCTTTGCTCACTCTTTATCTTCGGTCCCTTTACTGTACTTGCTTACATAATTTGCGCGATAGTGTTTGATCCTGATCCACATGCTGTCCCATCTGATCGCCGCGCGCGCCGAAAGGAAAGAAAACGCGAGAAGCATCTGCGTCGTCAACGCCGCCGGGGCAGGAAGAACAGCTACATCAATGAAGAATTCCAAGCCGCTACAGAACAAGCTCGAACCGAGACTGCTGATGCTGAAGCCACCGAAGCTGATGTTGAGCAAGCTGATGACACAGGTAATTACTACTCCATGGACGAGCGCAACGAGGTCTATAGCACGTTGGAATTAAGACTTCGTGAGATCGAAGCGTTTATCACCTCCAAGAAATTCAGGCTGCACTGCGAAATAAACCGCATCTGAGTACCACAACTCTGCCTGCCAATCTCTTCCCCGTTAATGTATCCGATATGTGAACTGCAAATTAACGCCGGCGTTTTCCATGGTCCCCGGAAAACGCTAAGATAGGGCTTTGATCAAGCAATCATCAGCCACTATGAAGTACTGCCATCATTGCGCCGCCCCCCTGGTTCTTCGCATTCCTGAAGGAGACGAGTTACCCCGTCACTGCTGTGATGGCTGTGAAAGCATCTTCTACCAGAACCCAAAAAATATCGTAGGCACTGTGCCTATACACGAGGACAAGGTACTGCTATGCAAGCGGGCGATTCAGCCGCGACTAGGCAGATGGACGCTACCCGCTGGTTACCTGGAAAACGGTGAATCCTGCCTTGATGGTGCAATCCGCGAGACCCTGGAAGAAGCTGGAGCCCGGGTTAATGTTCAGGAGAGCAGTCTCTACACACTGTTTAATCTTCCTGTCATCAATCAAATATATCTGTTTTTTCGCGCTGAATTATCTGATCTGGATTTTCAGCCCGGTGCGGAAAGTGAGGAAGTTGCCTTATTTTCGCAAGCTGAAATACCCTGGGATGAGATTGCTTTTCCGGTGGTTCTCACCACACTGGAGCACTACTTTGAGGATATCGAACAGAATCACTTCCCGGTACGTATGTTTGACGTGCACCATGGAGACAACCGGACTATCACAACAAAACTGATCAGCCATAGCCAGGGCACCGCTGATTAAGTACGCATAAAAGCTCTTTGGGCAACGTTACTATTCTGTTTTTACTACTGAATAGGCCGGCTCTTCATAGGGATGGGATTGTTTTAACGTGGTAATAACTGCCGCAAGAAATTCTGCGGCACAAACCATCTGAGCCTTGTACTCAGCCACTGATTCGACCTTATCGAATTCACCCAGAAACGGTCTGCTGCCTTGCAAAGGTCTGAATTGACCCGAACCGAGAGTTTGCCAGGCACAGCAATCGTAATCACCGACCCGACCCGCGCCCGCGCCAAACATGGCAGATTTCACCTTTTCGAGGTGGCTCTCGGGAACATAAAATTCTATTTTAAAAAGTATCGCTTCGGTATTCATTAGTTGGTGTTGCCAGTATTTACCTTGGTTTAGTTTAGCCAGCGCCGCGCATTACGGAACAGCCTCATGCTGGGTGCGTCTTCTGTCCAGTGCTCAGGATGCCAGGAGTTCTGGCTGGCCCTGAAGACCCGTTCCGGGTGCGGCATCATAATTGTAACGCGACCATCCCTGCTACACACACTGGCCAGACCATCTGGTGAGCCATTGGGATTTGCCGGATACTGTTCAGCCACACCGCCGCTATTTGTTATGAATCTCAGTGGCACGCAATTATCTGCTGCAATCGCGCTGAGCCCCCCAGCCCGGGCAAACTGGGCGCGCCCTTCCCCATGGGCCACCGCAATGGGAAACCTGGAACCGGCCATGTCCTGAAGAAATACCGAAGCGGAGTCGAATACCTCAACCAGGCTCACCCGCGCTTCAAACTGTTCGGAACGATTTCTGACAAAGCGCGGCCAGTTGTCCGCACCGGGTATCAATTCATGCAGAAGAGAAACCATCTGACAGCCATTGCACACGCCGAGTGTGAGTGAATTCGGATTGGCAAAAAACTGTGCAAATTGGGTACGCACCTGATCGTTAAACAGAATCGACTTGGCCCAGCCGCCGCCAGCGCCCAACACATCGCCAAAAGAGAATCCACCACAGGCCACCAGCGCGTTAAATTCCTGCAAATTAACACGCCCGCTAATAATATCTGTCATGTGCACATCGATTGCAGTAAACCGGGCGCGATCGAATGCGGCCGCCATCTCAACCTGTCCATTCACGCCCTGATCGCGTAGCACCGCAACCCGGGGTCTTGGATTGGTGTTTACATAAGGTGCCGCTATATCCTCGTTGTGATCGAAGCCAAGTACAACATTCAAGCCGGGATTATCGCTATCCGCTATACCGTCGAACTCTTCCTGCGCACAGGCAGAATTATCTCGCATACTCTGAATCTGATAACTTGTTTGCGACCATATTTGCTGCAGTTCTACCCGGCTTCTATTGATCAGTTCCACTTCAGCATTTTTCACAATGAGTTTATCTTCAGTTGACGGCCTGCCGATGCGATGCATGCAATTACTGATTCCCAATTGCTCCGCTTTTTCCTGCAGCAGATGCAGATTATCATTTCTGACCTGCACCACCGCACCTAATTCCTCGTTAAAGAGAACCTTAATCTCATCACCCTGTAACGTGAGTGAGGAAATATCTACCTCCACACCACAGTGTCCGGCAAAGGCCATTTCCGCCAGGGTGGTAAACAAACCGCCATCTGATCGATCATGGTAGGCAAGCAGCAGGCCCTCGCTAATGCAACCCTGGATCAGGGTAAAAAATTGCTTTAACAGTTGCGCGTCATCCAGATCAGGTGGTACGGCTTCGATTCGTCTGAACACCTGGGCCAGAGCCGACCCGCCCAGACGATTTTTACCGGCTCCCAGATCAAACAGTACCAGGCTGGTTTCACCACTGTCAGTTCGTAGTTGTGGGATAACGGTCTGTCTGATATCGACCACCGGTGCGAAGGCAGAAATTATCAGGGATAACGGTGCCGTGTTGGCCTTCTCCTGCGCATTTTGCTGCCAAACCGTACGCATCGACATGGAGTCCTTGCCAACAGGAATACAGATGCCTAACTGGGGACAGAGCTCCATGGCAACGGCCTTTACTGTTGCATACAGTTTCCCATCTTCATGCCCATGGCCTGCTGCAACCATCCAGTTGGCCGACAGTTTAATATCGCCAAGCTGTCGGATAGCCGTGCTGGCTATGTTGGTTATGGCCTCGCCGATGGCCATACGCCCCGATGCCGGTGCATCCAGCAGGGCGATCGGCGTTCTTTCACCCATGGCCATGGCTTCACCGACATAGGAATTAAACGAGGCCGCGGTCACTGCTGCATCAGCCACAGCTACCTGCCAGGGGCCCACCATCTGATCCCGACTTACCAGGCCGGTGATAGACCTGTCTCCAATGGTGATGAGAAAACTTTTATTGGCTACCGCGGGTAAGCCAAGTACGCGATCGATCGCCTCAGATACATCAAGCGCAGTACTATCGAACTCGCTCAGCGCCAGGGTTCCCGTTGCCGCCTCGCGATGCATTTTTGGTGGCTTACCAAACAGCACTTCCATCGGCAGGTCGATAGGATAATTATCGAAGTGGGAGTCTGTCAGTTGTATTTGTTTTGCAGCGGTGGTTTCACCAACTACGGCAAATGGACAGCGCTCGCGCTCACAGAGTTTTTTGAAGGTGTCCAGATTAGCCGTGGTAATCGCCAGTACATAGCGCTCCTGGGCCTCGTTACACCATATTTCCAATGGTGACATGCCTGGTTCGGCATTGGGCACATCACGCAACTGGAATTTCCCACCCCGGCCCCCGTCCTTGACCAGCTCCGGCAGCGCGTTGGACAGACCGCCGGCGCCGACATCATGGATAAAGGCTATGGGGTTATTCTCACCGAGCTGCCAGCACTGATCGATGACCTCCTGACAGCGACGCTCCATTTCCGGGTTATCCCGCTGCACCGAGGCGAAGTCCAGATGCTCCGAGCTGGCACCTGATGCCATCGAGGATGCTGCCCCGCCGCCCAGGCCAATTAACATCGCCGGGCCACCGAGCACGATAATTTTTACTCCGACTTCGATCTCTCGCTTGTGTACATGAGAGTCGCGAATATTGCCCAAACCACCAGCGACCATAATGGGTTTGTGGTAGCCACGAACCTCGGCCTGGCCTGACTCATTAATCACTTCGTCCTCGAAGCTGCGAAAATAACCACACAAATTAGGTCTGCCGAATTCGTTATTAAAAGCGGCTCCCCCAATCGGTCCTTCGAGCATGATGTCCAGCGCAGAGGCGATATGGGCTGGTTTACCAAAATCCTCTTCCCAGGGCTGGGGCAGGTTCGGTAAGTGTAGATTTGACACGGAAAAACCGCACAGTCCGGCCTTGGGTTTCGAACCTTTTCCTGTTGCTCCCTCATCACGAATTTCGCCACCAGATCCCGTTGACGCTCCCGGGAACGGTGCGATAGCGGTCGGGTGGTTATGCGTCTCCACCTTCATCAATATATGAATTGGCTCCATTGCGTAGCCATACGTCTGCGAATCGGGCTGGGGGAAGAATCGCTCTGCACTGTGCCCTGCCATAACCGCCGCATTATCCGAATAGGCTGACAAAACACCGTCCGGGGAGCAACGATGGGTATTGCGAATCATGCCAAATAATGAGTCCGACTGATCCACGCCATCAATGTCCCAACTGGCATTGAATATTTTGTGGCGACAGTGTTCCGAGTTGGCCTGGGCAAACATCATCAATTCAACATCGTTGGGATTACGCTTCAGTTGCCGGAAATTTTGATAAAGATAATCGATCTCATCGTTGGCCAGCGCCAGACCCAATTCTGAATTTGCTGCAACCAGTTCTTCACGGCCACCCCCCAGCATGTCCACTGACTGTAAAGCCCGGGGCTCTGCAATCATAAACAGTATGGACGCCTCATCGATCTCATTCAGTACGGTCTGGGTCATGCGGTCATGGAGCAAACTGTCAAGCAGCTTGATTTCAGCCTGGTTTGGCTGTTCAGTCAGCTTGATACCAAACAGCGTGCCGCGTTCGATTCGGCTTATTTTCTGCAGGCCACAGTTGTGCAATATGTCGGTGGCCTTACTTGACCAGGGAGACACGGTTCCCGGTCGTGGCACTACCAGGCGAGATAGGGTGCTGTTTTCAAGTTGCGGTGGAATCTGATTAGCTACACTGGTTTCGTTGGACTGCAATGGTCCATATTCCAGTAACGCTTCGAGTACAGCGATATCATCTGGGGATAACTCATCATCTCCACAGTCGACTAAATGAATGTATTGTGAAGAAATGGAAACAGCCGACGGGAGTTTGGCTTGGACGGATTGCGTTAACTTGGAAATCTTGAATTCGGATAGAGCCGTCGCTCCAAACATCACGCGCATCGATTAGTCGTCCTGATTAAATTGCAACTGTGGAATAAATGCTGGAAAACCAGCGCAGATCCAAGCGCTATGATAATTGATTTGTTCTGCAAAGCGATCATTTATTTAGCGTCACGTTTCGACTTAAAGAAACTTTGCAACATGTTGGCACAATCATCTGCCAGCACGCCTTCGGTAAATCCCAGGTGGTGATTGAATGAAGTTTCCCGCAACAGCATCTGTTGACTCACAACAGCGCCGAATCGGGGCTCCCGTGCACCGAATACTAGATGCTCAACTCGTGCATGAACCAATGCGCCAATACACATCGTGCATGGCTCCAGAGTCACATACAGGCAGGTACCGGGCAATCGATAGTTGTGATCCTTTTGCGCAGCCTCTCTCAGGGCCATGATTTCGGCATGAGCAGTGGGGTCGTTGCTGGAGATGGGTTGATTAAATCCTGAACCGAGCAGTTCTCCGTCACGCACCAGCACGGCTCCCACTGGCACCTCATCGCGGTCCGCTGCAATCTCCGCCTGAACCAGGGCCTGCATCATCCAGTGCTCATGGGAATCAGTCAAAAGCGACTCCACGTGAGGCGTTGGATAATGTCATCACGAGATAAAGCCCTGCCGAAACCGCCGGACCAATACCCAGGGCGAATAGCACTGTTCCTACACCAACTACACCTCCCAGTGACCAACCCAGTATGACGGCCGTGATTTCGATAGTGGTCCTCACAACCGCAATGGGCAGACCGGTGCGTCTCTGCAGTCCTGTCATCAGACCGTCTCTCGGGCCCGGGCCTAAATTTGCGCACAGATAGAGACCGCTGCCAATTCCTACTACTAACACGCCCGCGAGACTCTGCAAGACTTTAAGATAGAACGGGTCAGGACTGGGCAGGTATCTCAGCGAAACGTCTATCACCGCTGCGATTACCACGGCGTTAAGAATAGTGCCGATACCTGGCTTCTGGCGCAATGGCAGCCATAGAAGCAGCACGGTGAGACTCACCACAAAGGTAGAGAAACCCACACTCCAGGCGGTTAAATTGCTTACCCCCTGGGACAGTACAATCCAGGGACTGACTCCGGCACCCGCTGCAATGAGCGATGCTTCCCCCACGCCAAATATCAACAGCCCCAGGCAGAGCAGCCCTAGCGTGAGAAGCCTGGGTTTAGGATTGAGTGGTTCGGCTGAACTCCAAAATACCATGGGGACAGCTTTCACAGATATAAACTTCATGGCGGTAATGTTCGATGCGTAGTAAATGGTTTAGAGCGTCGATTTTTCGCGCAGCAACTATTACTAATCAGCTTATTCCCACTCAATAGTAACTCAATTTAAATACCTATTATTATCAATGACTTAATTACACCTAAGAGTGCGCGTGTAACTAATGTGCAAGCCCTCTTCTGTACTGCACGCTTTTATTACGTCAAAGTTTCTATTAATTTTCAATAGTTTATGCAAAACAACCTACACACTGTAAAGCTTAAATTACTCTCAAACCTACTCCAAAAATGGCTAATCAAGAAACTCTGCCAGCTTCGCACTATCCCTCTCTTTTCGTTCTTTATTATCTGCTATTCCAACTGTCAGCAACACACTTATAGCCCTTTCCACAGCAGATATTTTTACCTCACGTTTTGACAGTAACCGATTGTCGGTAGTTTGCCTGTCTAAACTTCGTGAAGTAACAATGAGATGGTCCAATAGATCTGTACAACCCAGTTAAGAGATAATACTCATAACTGGGTTGTACAGATCTATTGGACCATCTCACCATCGACACTGAAGATATAAGCATCATTACTGGTGTGCGTCACAAGTTCACGCAATCGTTCAAAGTATTGCCCATTACGACACAGCAGAGTGCGAGTTGTGCGTACCTTGCTTGTTTCAGCACGCACAGTAATTCTAGCCAGCTTTTGTTCTTTACCACCTACAGTGTGCGTTTCTACTTGCACATCACTCCACCGCAGCTGTCGCTGTTCGCCGACACGCAATCCGCTGTTAGCTGCTATCAGCACATAGTGCTGCACGATTTTTCTCGTTCTAAGCTCCAAATAGTCCAGCTTGTTTTTCTTTGCACAGTACTTACGCATTGCACGACACAAGTTTTCGTATTCATCGTTCGACAGCGTTGCACGTCTAATAGCATCGTTACCTTTGTCTAAACGAGGCAGCTTTTTAAAATCAAAGCCGTCTATGTGTGTTTCGCCGTTTTTATTCAGCCATCTGATACAAGCATTTATAGTGCTTTGTTCATTTTGCACGGTGACTTGTTTGACTTTGGAATTGGTAGATTTTTGGCGATGGTAGAAGTAATTCTCGCAGTCAGTACGTTCTAGCTCTTTAAGCTTTGTGTCTTTGCCAATGAAGCTGAGCCAGTGCTGTAGGTGCGTGGCTATTGTTGCAAGCCTGCCGCTAACAATATGTCCCAGTTCAACATCACGTTTGCGAAAGTCCACGTACTGTTGCACGCCTTCTTTGGTAGTAATTGAAAAGTATGTTTTGCCTTGCTGGAGATTTGCGTAAATTTCTAAGTAGGCTGCTTTGCCTCGTTCGACTGCTGTTGTTTCACTGCGAGTGCGTAGGCTTTTACGTGCGTACTTGTTTTCTTTTGGCAACCACATACGAAATTGCCAATACTCCCCACGCTTGTACACACAAGCTTCATCGAAGATTGGAATTTCGTCGTCTTTGAATTCTTGCTTTTTGAGTACCAAATTCTGCCCACGAGTTACTATGATTTTCAGTAGTCACACGTTTGTGCAACATTCTGTGTAACTGTAAGAGAGATTTTTAGTTAAATCAATCAGTTATATTTTATGTGAAAGTTTTGTGTAACAAACTAATATAATAAAATCAATTACTTAACTATCAAAACCTATTCCCACTCAATAGTTGCTGATTTACAAACCCTTGTAGATAGGGGGCTACAAGCACGAAAATAAAAGCGTGTAACTTTCGTGTAACTTTTTATCTACCGCAATCAAAATCTTCTCTTAAAAATTCTCTTTAATATCAACAAACTTCCATTCTCCTGTTACACACTGTGTAGTTCATTAGTAACAAAGTCCTTTACTTCTTTCCGCAATACCAGAGAAGGGTAACCGTCTTCAATAACACTTCTCACTCCCACTCA
>Ga0187827_10001283_pt1 | contig 37449 bp, 28 predicted proteins | sample ETNtaG_39_FD_167969 | JGI IMG/M metagenome (GOLD analysis project Ga0187827, IMG submission 167969) | Marine microbial and viral communities from oxygen minimum zone, Eastern Pacific Ocean - ETNP2014_SV_150_PacBio MetaG (Illumina Assembly) | ecosystem: Environmental > Aquatic > Marine > Hypoxic...
CCTTCAGCTCGCTGTTGCCCAGTTTCGTTTTCGTCTGGCCCTCAAACTGCGGTTCGGGCAGCCTTACAGAGATGATGGCAGCAACACCCTCAAGGATATCGTTTCCAAGCAGGTTCGGGTCGCTGTCTTTCAGGAATTTCTTGCCCCGTGCATAATCGTTTACGGTTCGAGTAAGGGCTGCCTTGAACCCGCTGAGATGATACCCTCCTTCACGGGTATTTATATTGTTCGCGAAGGCATAGATATTGGGAATGAACGAATCATTGTATTGAATGGCCATCTCGGCTTGTGTGTCGCCTTCTTCACCCCGGAAGTATATGGGATCGTGTAAGGCCTTTTTGTTTTTGTTCAGGTATTCAACAAAAGAAACTATGCCTCCCTCATAGTGGAAAATATTCTCCGCACCAGTCAATTCATTCGATATCTCAATGGTGACATTTCGATTGAGAAATGCCATCTCACGAACCCTGTCCACCAAGGTTTTAAAATCGAACTCGATAATGTTGAATATTTCCTTGTCGGGGAGGAAACGAACGCGGGTCCCGGTATTTTGCGTTTTGCCGATGATTTCCAATTCACTTGATTTATCGCCTTGTTTATACCACTGTCGATAGATGTTCCCATTGCGAAAAACTTCAACTTTCAACCATATGGACAATGCATTCACAACAGAAACCCCCACACCATGCAGACCTCCGGAAACCTTGTAGGTGGATTTATCGAACTTGCCCCCGGCGTGCAGCTTGGTCATGGCAATTTCCACTCCGGAAACGCCGTATTTTGAATGGATGTCGATGGGTATTCCCCGTCCGTTGTCTTCTATTGATACGGATCCATCTGATTTTAAAATGATCTTTATCCAACTGCAGTAACCAGCCATGGCTTCATCGATAGCGTTATCTATAACCTCATATACCAGATGATGTAGACCGGTCGGCCCCGTGCTCCCGATATACATACTTGGTCTTTTCCTGACAGCTGACAAACCTTCCAGTACGGTGATCTTCTCAGCATCATAATCCTCTTCAGCTACACTCTCGACCTGCTCCTCATCCATAAGTACATCCACCTTTGGTACCACGATCTCTTCAAATGTGAACCTTCTCCTTGTTTTCAAATAATTATTTCGAGACAATTAAAAGAATAATTGAAAGGATTTGGTTCTGTATTTACAACATAATACTATTGCAACTTTTCTCAATGATAAAATCACTGGCCAGATGCCTTTTTTAATATATATATATGCCTATTGAGTTCTATACCAAGGCCTCGAAGAATATGTCGCCAGCGCCTCAACAGTGAAAAAATGAGGGGATTCTTTAAATAATATATCTGGTTTCGAGGGGGTGCATAAGAATTCAGGATTGCATGATTAATGATCTGGTTGATGGAAAGAGTTTTGTTTACCGGTGAATCGAAAAATGCAATATAATGAGATGGATTCATATGCAAACACGAAAGAAAGGAGATAGTTAGAATGAACATATATGTGGGCAATTTGCAGTACGATGCCACGGAAGAGCAATTACGAGAAGCTTTTGAAGAATTCGGAGAAGTTGAGACCATAAAGATTATTACTGATAAGTATAGTGGTAGATCTAAAGGATTCGGTTTTGTCGAAATGCCTAATGACGAAGAGGCCAATGGAGCCATCACTGGTTTGAATGGCAAGGATTTCGCGGGCAGAACACTGAGAGTTAACATGGCTCGACCCCGTGAGCCGCGACCAAGCTACAATGGTGGCGGTGGCGGCGGCGGCCGCTGGTAATCATCATTCTTGATGATTTGATGAGTGCAGAGCCTCCCTATAAATACAATAAATTTTCGAGGATATAAACGGAACAGGACATCCTGTTCCGTTTATTTCGTCTGTATTCTTCTAAAGAACTTTTCAGGACGGGACGGTCTTTAAATAATTCCGTTCTATTTAAATGTTATAAATAGCGTTAGAGCTCTATATGGAAAATCCCGTATATCAGAGCACTAAATGGTTGGCAAATTTGAGCCAGGATGTTTTTACGTCAAGGGACCGAATACGTGCAACTGCGGCGATCATTTCGAATTATAGTTTTGAGTATCCAACCTGGAGAGATGATTGTCTACCCTTAGGGGATGGACCGGAGGTGCTGGAGTTTTTCTTTATTATCAACTGCCTTAACTTCAAGTTCTGGTATACCGATTCGAAAGAACGTTTCTCAGCTTCGGTTCCGAAAAAGTATTTCGGTGCCTTTGCAATGTTTGCTTTGTTGAATAATTGGTTATCAGAGGTGCCGGATCTTGTGAAGGCCGATTACCTCAGAAGTCTCGATATTGATGAAGCTCGCTACAGGCTAACTGGAGATCGGGGACCGATACCGATGCTTGAGGAACGTGTCAGGATATTGAACGAGGTGGGTGAAGTTCTGTCAGAAAAATACGGTGATTTTTCAAACCTTGTAAGAAAATCCTCCTTTTTATGTTTTAACAACGGAAACGGCATAGTGGAACGGCTCGTAAAGGATTTTCCCTCATTTGGTGACGAATACACACTGAACAGAAAAAAAATTATCTTCAACAAGAGAGCACAACTTGCTCCGGCCATGGTCGGATCCAGGTTCAGAAGAAACGAGGTCGTATTTATTAAGGATGTGGAAAAACTCACAGCTTTTGCTGATTATCAGGTTCCAAAGGGATTATGTTCTTACGGGATATTGGAATACTCCGATGCACTTAGGAATAGGATCAGTAAGAAAGAGATACTTGAGTGTGGATCAAGGGAAGAACTGGAAATTAGGGCGAACACCATATACGCTGTTGAAAAACTAATAAAAGAGATCAATTCAATAAGGATGGGTGTCGATCCCGTTAATGCCGTACAGATGGATTATCACCTATGGAAAATGGCGCGCAAGGAAGAAAAGCAGTACCATCTTACAGTGACCACTGCATACTGAAAGAATTAAGGGAACGGATGCTATGAAAGGTCAAAATGAAATCCAGGGAAAGGTATCCCTGACCCCGCTCACCTACGTTCTGAGGTCAATGAAAAGAGATATCAGACATATTCGGGTAACCCTTGTGGGGATATCCATTTGCGTGGTCATGCTCATAGTTTTCTTGTCCCTATCCAGCGGGATGGAAGAAACAGTTGCAGGCGATGAGGCAAAATCCAAGGAGATCAAGTATGTACTTGAAAGCTGGGTTTCAGTACTGGCATGGTTGATATCCATACTCTTAGCAGCCATTATCGCACATTCACTGATCATTTCTGCCTATCGAAGAAAGAAGGAGATCGCCACTCTTTTGGCGCTAGGGATCCGGCGCACGAGAGTCATGATGCTGATATCTATGGAAGGGATGGCGATTACCGTCTTTTCACTTCTCGTGGGCATATGCGCCGGATTGGTGCTCGCTCTAATAAAAGGACTTACCTTTGGCAACTCCGGAGTGCTTGGCCTGTTCCTGCCCTCTACCATCGAAGCTCTTACAATACTGTATACACTGGCCATTTGTGTGGGAATTACGTTGTTAGCCTCACTTGTACCGGTGATAATTATTAGCAGGATGGATCCAATAAAGGAACTTAGATACGAGTAGGGCTAAAAAAAATTTAAAATAACAAAGCACCCCAAAAAATAAACTTAATGGTATATATTTCCTGATGATTAAAAATGGGTGGAAGGTACTATCGTAAATAAAAAGAAGCTTTACAGGCTCGTCACCGTGTCGAAACGTTACGAGATAGGCGAAGATAAAGTCATTGCACTGAATAAAGTCAATCTTGAGATCGAACATAAAGGATTTTTATTTCTCTTTGGGCCTTCCGGCAGCGGAAAATCAACCCTACTCCATATTCTGGGAGGTCTTGACACTCCGACATCCGGAGAGGTAATTTTCGAAGGGAAGGATATAGCCAAATTTTCCCAAAAACAGAAGGCGGGATTCAGGAAAAAGAACATAGGCTTCGTATTTCAGTTCTTCAATCTCATACCATCCCTAACCGCTCTTGAAAACGTTTTGGTATCGAGAATGTTCGAAAAGGAGGTTTCTGACGTGTATGCAAGGCAGTTGCTGGATGAGGTAGGTCTTGGGGGCCGTATAAAGCATCTCCCGCACCAGTTATCGGGAGGGGAGCGGCAGAGAGTTGCCATTGCACGTGCTCTCGTTAACAATCCCGAAGTCCTGCTGGCTGATGAACCCACAGGAAACCTTGACCGGAAAGCCACCTATGAGGTAATGGAGTTATTTAAAAAATTCAACCAAAAAGGTAAGACCATAATCGTGGTAACCCACGACAACAGTCTTCTGGACTATGGCAATGTCGTTGTCAATATATCAGATGGTCGGATTGTCAAATAATTAAAAGCTGATTTTATTTTTTTCATGACTATAATCTGCATTACATTGTCAATGATGGAAATCTCGATGACCCTATTTCTGCTAAGCCTCTAAGAACTAAGACTGACCGAGGGTGCAGATGCATATGCACCCGTTAGCATACTTGCTGAGTGTGTAGCAGAGCCCTTTGGGGTCTGCGGAACGGAGTGGGCTTCAGACGGAGTGAGCATCGGAACGATGTGGGCTTCGGAGAGATGTGGGAGTCCCGGAGGGTCGATTCCGCTGAATTTATAAGAATGAATAAATAACATTTCATCGTTAGAGATTCCAATGGATCCTGTACTGAAGCAGCTCGCCACAATCGGTGTGGTAATCTTATTGTTCTCAGGCTTGGGTTTATTTCTTTACGTAAGAAGTGGCGGCAAGCCAGACGGGGAGGGTCCGGACGGAAAATTACCGATCTACGATATGCCCCCAAACGTACCTGTCACAACCTTGGGCAATGATAACAACGAACCGTCAATAGCGATCAGTCCCATCGACCCAATGACCATGGTAGCCGGTTCAAATGATTACAACACACCTGTGAGTGATGCTTGGCCAGGTTATTATACGACCCATGACGGGGGTGAAACCTGGTCGGAGAGTTTGATCCCTGGCTATCCCGAAGATGACGATATTACCCAACTGAGCGGTTTTGCAGGCGGGGGCGATCCCGTTCTCGTGGCTGGCAACGACGGCGTATTCTATTATGCCGGAATCGCATTTGAGAGGTCCAGAAATCCATTGAATCCCATCGGTTTTGGGATCGTCCCGGGTCTCGACAACTGCGTTTTTGTAGCTAGATCCACAGACAATGGCGATAACTTCGATCAGGTGGTGGTGGTATGGACGGCACTTCAGTCCCTGGTAAGGTTCAATGATAAGGAATGGATCGCAGTGGACCCGAATAATTCGGACAATGTTTACATGGTGTGGGCCATATTTTACGGAATGGTAACGTCAAAACTGATGTGGAGCGCATCCCACGACGGTGGTGTCACCTGGTCGCTTGCGGGGACCATTTCCGAAACTACCAGCGGAGAATTTAGCATACAAGGTTCTGCCGTTAGTGTGGACAATGATGGAATTGTCCATGCCACATGGATCGATTTCGGCTCAAACCAGATCCGATACGCTAAATCCACCAACCTGGGGGATTCCTTTTCAAATCCCATTAATGTGGCCCCCATTGATCCGATCCCAAGGTATCTTGAAAATGGGAATTACAGGACACCAACCATGACAATGCTGGATGTGGACCAGACTGAAAATGATACCTCGGGAAACCTGTACGTCACCTGGGCGGATATTAGCCTTGGGGATTCAGACGTATTCCTGGCCTACAGCCACGATAACGGAGATTCGTGGACCGGCCCGATCAGGGTGAACAATGATAATGCGAGTAACGGCATTGACCAGTTCTTTCCCGCGGTCTCGGTTTCGGAAGAAGGGTGGGTGCATGTGACATTCTATGATCGAAGAAATGACGCTAATAACACTTTATTAGAATACTGGTGGGCGGTCTCGTTCGATGGGGGAGTGACCTTTCCGGTCAACCTGCCGCTATCCGATGTGCAGTGTAATGGTGATTTCTCAAGAGAAGGTGATCGAGATTTCATAGGAGACTACACTGGAGTGGACACTTTCAATGGGACTCTTGCGTGCGTTTGGTGCGATACCAGGGAAGGGTCGGAGAGTGACGGGGATACGGAGATATATGCTGAGATATTCAGATATAAAGAATATCTGGCCTCATTGGGACTGGAGTTTGAAATATCGTCTATCGAGGACAGGGAAGAGGAATAAGTCTTGATTCTTATGAAGAAACCTTGCCTACCAGATAGATATCAGTGGAGTCGATTATCTCTACATCGAAAAAAATTCCCAGTGGCAGATCCTCTTTTACCACAACTGTCGTGTAGTTATCCGTACGAAGCAGAGTGGAATTCTTAGTTCCGGCCTCCACCGATAATGCTTTCAACCTTGTCCCTCGTCTTCCGGAAAGTTTCCTGTCTGTTATGTCGAATCTCAATTTCGTGAGTTCGCGCGAACGATTCTTTGCTTTCCAACCCACGATCCGGTTCTTCATGGATGCCGCCACGGTTCCCGGTCTCGGGGAAAAGCGGGTTATATTAATGACGTCCGGCTCGATCTCTTTCATCAGATCAAACGATCTTGCGAACTGTTCCTCATTCTCGCCCGGAAATCCAACTATAATATCCGTGGAAAGTGTGAGTTCAGGCAATCCTTGCCTCAACTGGCTGACGAGATCCACAAAATCGGACCTCTTGTATCTCCTCCTCATGGAGACGAGAACCTCATGGTCACCGCTTTGCACGGGAAGATGAATGAAGGAATATATCTTTTTATTATTCATTACCGGGATCAACTCTCCGATGATCCGGGCAAGGCCCCACGGGTTCATCATACCTACTCGGAGTCGAAAATTATAATCCGAATTATCCTTCAGAATATCGTTCAGCAGAGAGGGGAGATAATATTTTTTTTCCTTAAACCCAAAATCAAAACCGTAAACCGCATTGTCCTGGCTCGTTAGGAATATCTCCTTTTTACCATTTCCCAGAGCTTTATTTATTCCACTGCGGATTTTTTCTCTCGAATAGCTTTCAAGTTGGCCTCTCGCAAATCTGGTGATACAGTAAGAACATTTTCCCAGACAGCCGTTACTGATAACTTCTATGTGGGTGGTGCTCAGCTCGTCAGCCGTAGGAGAGACGATATTGCTCTTTAGGAGAGTTCCCATTTCCGATCCTGGGATTTTATGTTTTTCACATCCGGTGGTTTCGCGATCAATGGAATCTTCGTGTAAGCTCTCGATCATCTCCGGCAATTGAGCTTCTTCTCCAAAACTGCAAAAGACAACTTTCGGGAACCTCTCTTCGATGATCACACGTCTGGAACTTGCCATGCATCCGGTAACGATCACGGGAATGGATCTTTTGGTAAAAGAGGTGATCTCACGGAGCATGTTCAGCTCGGTCCTCTCGATGACACAGCAGGTCCGGATGATGGCAATATCCGCGAGACTAGCGTCATTGACGATTATATGGCCGGCTTTCTTAAGCATCTTCATGTGCTGGGCGGCCTCGCCGAAATTGGCAGTGCATCCGAAACACCTGATGAGTATGTTCATCTTTCCCATCTCTGATATTCGATTCGAATTCATGTTTTATGATATTAATCTATCCCGAGAAATGATACAATTCCCCATCAATGGCAAATGACCCACATGTCGATAATTTCACAGAATAAGAATATTCAGCAAAATCAGTCCCTGCGGGTCTTATTCCAATTATAAGAGTTTATGCGAAGTTAAAAAAGTGCCATAAGTAGAATGTTTATTTGCTAAAACTTCTAAACAACTTATTCGCATTTGCACATAATGAGTGAAATTTTAAAAAGCCACTAAATAAGGTCCTCCGGCATGTCATTTTAGGAATGATATTACAATAAGTACATTTTGTAACGCCTGAAAATGACAGAATAAGCGGGGTCAGGCAAGCAGTTTCTTTTCAATGGCCTCGTAGATTCTGAATAGATCACCATAGACACTCATTAACTGTCTGCCATTTCGATCCAATTTACCCATACGGGGCCTATTGAGCCGTCCTCGGCTGGTGAGCCTGCGGACACTCCTGAGCCTTCGATTTCCTTCGGAAACCTACAGGCCACAGAAACACTGAAGCCACAGAAAAGAATTTTATAATTCTGTGCTTCAGTGGCTAAAAAAAGGGGGGCTATTAATGATAACAAAAGTCAGTGGCCGCCCCTGGGATGGGAAGTCTATTTTCTTGTCAACGAAAATTATCAGGCGAACTATGGAATAAATTATATTGGCTCACGGGACATTGATATTGGATTACCCGATTATGATTCCTTTCGTCAAATAGAGTCGTTTCTAATGAAAAAAATGAGTTTTGAGCAACTCTCATTTAGATATGTAAAATACCTTAATTACGACACGGGCGAGGAAATTTCTGAGGAAATTGCGAAAAAGATACCTCTCCATATTCTGATTCAATTATATGTGGATGCCATGATCCCCCAATATCGAGATGATGTGAAGAAAGAACTTGGATTCATACCCCCAGATGAGCCATTATTGGAGAAGGTTTTCGGTGATTCCAGTTATCGAAGAACGATAAATATCGCCAATAATGTGGTCATGGTTCCATCACCCGATGTACTAATTGCTATGAAATTGAATTCAATTGTCAATCGTACAAAGGATCACAAAAAGATAAAAGACATCTGCGATATCATATTGTCATAAGGGCGAAGCTCGACAGAATGTCGAGGTTTGCACTTGTGAAAATGTTCGCAGAATCGCAGCCCGGAGGGACCGATTCTGCAGAATTTCATTAAGCATTTTCTCAGATGGAAAACGAAATAAGCTCACCAGGAACGCGATTGAATTAAGTGATCCGGAAAATCGAAAAAAATTACTCGCAACGGTACTTAAGGAGGATATAATTCAAGCAGCCAATATCATCAATGTCCCTATGGATATTATTGCCCGTATTATGAATAGTTTTGTGTGAGAGATCAGTTGAACATTGAAAAATATATTATCTTCATAATGATCTGATCGGAAGGTTCGCACCTTCCGTAGTCGGCGGAGTGCCGACTTATCGTTATTGTATTATTTTTAGTCGATCGTAGACGAGGCCCGTGTGGCCTTAGTGGCGACGGGCCTCGAAAAGAAGAAGGAACTAGGAACGGAATGAAAAAGACAAACGTTAGTATGTAATTATTTAAATTTCGCTTTCTTTATATTCTCGTCTCGTTCGAAACCCCTGCGGAACATTCTGAAATACTTCAAAGCTCTCACCTTGTGCTTGCCCTTGAACTCGTGTTCTGAGTACCGGGCCTCCTCGAACAGGTTAGTAAGCTTGTAGGCGTTAGGTGCGCTAACAGCGGGAACCGCCTTGTAAACGGCCCTGCAAAACTCTTTGGGAGTCTGATTCTTTCTTCTCAAGAAACCGTATTTATGAAGAACATCCAGCATGTTAATGTACGTTGTGTAAATCACCTTGCGTATCTCATCGGTTGTCTCGAGAAGATTGATGGCGTCGTCGAAAAGGCTCCTCAACTCACCAATATGACGCTTCCTCCACCGGTTCCAGTAATACAGTATTATACCTATGAGAACGAGGGCCACCAGTATGGGCAGCACTCCCTCTGCATTTCCGGATAGACCACCGCTAACCGATTCACGCGCAGCCGTGGCCGAGATCTCCTTTTGAGCAAATGCGGGTTTGTAAAAGTACATATTCGAACCTGCATATTTGGCCGTTACCACGAATGAGTCCTTTCCCGCAGGATAATTGATGGTCATGTTGAAACGGCCGGAAGTGCTGGTGAACTCGTTGTATGTCTCACCTAAGAAAGTTATCTCTATGGGTTTGTTCCGTAAGGGCAGCCTCGTATCATCAACAAGGGTGAATCCAATATCCACCAGAGAGCCCTCATTTATGGTCCTGTTGGTGCCCACAGGGGTGTATTCGATGCCAATCTGGGCGTTGGCAAAAACGTTTATGGGTACCTTTGTCTCGGTGGGCCTGTGGCCGGATTTGGTCCCCAGGAATCCCACCCGTAGCTCGTTCCTTCCCTTGACCGTTGTGAGAGGTATAATGGTGTTATAGGTGAATTCGCCGTCATTGAGTGATGTGTTCCCCACCTCCACCGAACCGATATAGATATGTATCAGCCAAGCCTCGTAAACGGTCCCACCGGGATCCTTGCGTACCACCAGATCCCCCAGATCATCCAGCAATTTACCGGTAACGGTTATGCTATCGCCTCGAGACACGTTCACACTTGTAGGATCCAGTACCACCGTGGTTGGACTACCAACGATGATCTGCCCTGCACCTTTGGTGGGCAGGTACCTTGGTTTCCCGTCTGAGTCTTCCTTCCCGGAATAGTTGAGTAATATATCGATTGCCCCCAGCGGGTGAGAGTCCTGAACCTCATATTCGAAAGTGAACTCACCATTGAAACTCGTCCGTCGGGGGATGGTGCCGCCTAAGTAGGAAATCTCCAATTCCTCGCCTACCAAGCCCTTTCCGGTATTATCCTTTAGGCTGCTCTTGAATGTCACGGTCCGATCCCTCTCGGTTGATATCAGAGTAAAAGAAAAATCGGTGGTGCCCGTAATAAAGAAAGTGGATTCATTGCTGGGCGAAGCGCTGGAAGGATAAAAGTCGCTACCCTTGAAATCGGCCTTGACACTGTACCAGCCAGCTGGCCACACACTCTTCACCAGTTTGTAAGATATGTAAAATCGTCCATTCTCGTCAGTGGTGGACTCCGGTCGATCGAACATGTTTATATTTCCCACCTCCTTGCCTATTATCTTAAGCATAACTACACCGCCCTCCACGGGAGTCCGGTTCACTCCGTAGACCACTCCCGACATGTTCACCCTTTCGCCGCACAGAAATACTTTCTTTCCATTGGTTTCCATGACATCGTCCAGTAATATCTCAACACCGTCGGCCGATACCAGCACCTCACGGGTCGTATTGGAGCCATAGAGATACTGGGAGCCAAAGAAATTGGCATAGAGTTTCTTGCTACCGATAACGTGGGGCACCATGAGAGTAAAGTCTGCGTATCCCTTGCCGTTCGTATCGAAATCCCCCACATGGGTCTGCTCCCAGTATACGGTTACCCGGGCTTGCGGGACGGGAATATTATCCACATCCTTGAGATATACGGTCCCGTTCATCATCTTGTCCTCAAAAACTGTGGCAGACGGTGGGGGAGTCGTAAAGCTGATGATAGTGGGAGAGAAGAGCTCCAGAACGGAGATTCCGTCATCCCAGGATAAATTGTATAATTCCAACCCGATCAGTTTGCGGGATGCCTTGGCCCTGAGATAGTTCTCTCCCGTATTCAATCCCCGGAGCAGTTCACAGCTCACAACGAATATCCCGTTGGCTTCGGTTGAACCATTACCGACAAGATTCCCCGGGTCGGTAAGGGTCTTGTTCACGTATATCTCCACAATGGAACCTACAAGACCGGTTCCGTTCTCGTCGGTCACCCTCCCGCTGACGTCGAAAATACGATCTTCCATCTTTGTAAGGGTTTCGGGTGTCGAGGTGAACCGAATTTCAGTGGGATGTGTGATAATATCGGGTATTGTTTCCTCATCGTCATCCGGGTCCAATGGATCTCGTCCAAGCGTCACCTCATCACCATCGTCCATACCCCCCTTGTCCGTATCCATTTCCTTGGGTTTGGTAAAGTACACAAAAATTTCAGACCAATCGTCCAGACCGTCTGCATCGGTATCGTTTATCAGAGGATTTGTCAGATGAGTAATAACCTCGTCATAATCCGTTAGATTATCCCCATCCGTGTCATTCAGGATCGGCGAGGTCCCATGATCCATTATCTCAGCGTGATCGTCCAGGCCGTCGCTGTCGGTATCCGGTAATAGAGGGTTGGTGGAATAAAGCTCCAGTTCATCATTATCGTTGAGCAGATCCCCGTCCGTATCGACTTTTTTGGGATCGGTCAGATGCACCTTTACTTCCATATAATCGCTCAGGGTATCACCGTCCGTATCTGAAAGTAATGGATCGGTCAGATGGATCTGGACCTCTTCGCCGTCCTCCAACTTATCTCCGTCTGTGTCATTCAATTTCGGGTGTGTTCCAAGCTGGTATTCCTGATAATTCGTCAGGTTGTCATAGTCATAATCCAGATCACGGTCGAGAAGATTGTTGGGATTCAGTTCGTACAGCAATTCCCAGTTATCGGTCATATTGTCGCCGTCCGTGTCCGGATTGGTGGCATTGGTATTATAGGTGAATATCTCTTCCCAATCGGTCAGAGTATCACCGTCCGTATCGGGAAGCAGGGGATTTGTCCCGTATAATTTCACCTCGTCGCCATCCTTAAGTGTATCGTTGTCTGTATCATCCAGAATGGGATTCGTCAGATTATAGTACTCCTGAAGATTTGTAAGACCGTCCAGATCGACATCTCCATCCGAGTCGGTATCGTTCAACGGATCAAGACCGTACGCCACTTCCCAACCATCCACCATCCGGTCATTATCAGTATCGTTCAAGAGAGGATTCGTTGAGTGTACGAAAAGTTCATCAAAATCATTCAAGCCATCAATGTCCGTGTCCGTCAACAGTGGGTCCGTAAGATGAATGAATATTTCCATCCAGTCGTTCAATCCATCCAAATCCGTATCGTTAAGCGTAGGGTTCGTCCCATAAATATTTACCTCGTCGCCGTCAGTGAGGTTCTCACCATCGGTGTCATTCAGCAGGGGATCAGTATTATGAATGAAAACCTCGTCACCGTCAAGAAGCGTATCATTGTCTGTATCGTTATTCAAGGGTTCGGTAAAATGGATATCTATCTCAGCACCGTCTCCCAGAGTATCGTTGTCCGTATCGAAATCCAAGGGATCCGTACCATGTACGTTTTTCTCAGCCCAGTCAGATAGACCGTCGCCATCGGAATCAACGAGATCCTCGTCATCAACCGGGTCAAGGGGATCGTGGTTCCCCGAGTCGACCTCAACACCGTCCAAAGCCCCGCCTCCGTCGGTATCGGAGTCCAGCGGGTCGGTACCGTGATTTTCTTCCAGACCGTCCCCAAGGCCATCAAGATCCGTATCGGGCGACAGTGGGTTAGTAAAATAGGTGTATCTCTCTTCACCGTCCAGCAGTCCATCACCGTCAGTATCGTTCAATAACGGAAACGTAAAGTTAAGGGTGATCTCGTCAATGTCAGAGATACCATCACTGTCGCTGTCAACGGATGTGGGGGCGGTATGCAGGAACATCACTTCCTGCCGATCCAGGAGGCTGTCATCATCGGTATCATTATCCAGTGGATCCGTTAAATAAACATACACCTCTTCGCCGTCCAGGAGACCATCACCGTCGCTGTCCGTCCTCGCAGGATCGGTATTCAGGACCAGTTCTTGAGCATCGGTGAGCCCGTCGTTATCGCTGTCGACAATACTCCGATCGTCCCCCCTTACCAGGGGATCAAGCCCGTTCCAGATTTCGCTTCCGTCCGTAATAAATCCTTCGTCGGTATCCTTCTTTTTTGGATCGGTCCCATTGAGAACGGACTCAAGCCCGTCTGAGAGTCCATCGAGGTCAGAATCCGGGAAATTAGGATTTGTATCAAATATATAAACCTCATCATGATCCAGTAATCCATCACCGTCACTGTCGGTCAGGTGTGGAACTGTGAAGGTTGTGAAAAGCTCCACAGAGTCAGAGATACCATCACCATCAGTGTCATTCTCCAGAGGATCCAAGAAGTACGAGAATACTTCGATCCCATCCCCGATCCCGTCACCATCGCTATCCGGGATTAGATAATCGGTTCCCAGAATCTCCTCCATGTAATCAGGTATGCCGTCCGAATCGGTATCGAGAGGTAATGTTTTTCCCTGATCCACCAAAGGATCGAGGTTGAACCATAGCTCCTTGCCGTCGCTGATACCGTCAATGTCCGTATCTATGACTAAAGGATCCGTGAAATAAAAAAACGATTCGTAACCGTCCCAAACACCGTCGCCATCGCTGTCAGGGTTTAAAGGATCTGTCTTATGGATGGTAATCTCGTCGCCATCATGGATGCAGTCATTGTCGGAATCCGGATCAAGTGGATCTGTGTGGTTAAGATGTACTTCATTATAATCGTCCAAACCGTCGCCATCGCTATCAGCGTTCAAAGGATCAGTGATCATTTTATCGGACCCCCAGAAAAGCTCCTCCCAGTCAAATATCAGATCACCGTCGGTGTCGTTCGTCAACGGATCGGTATGATAATATCTCACTTCGAGTAAATCAAGCAGCCTGTCATCATCCGTGTCCGGATCAAGCGGATCCGTGCCAAAGTCACGCTCTTCACCATCTTTGAGGCCGTCGCTGTCCGAGTCCGGATTCAGGGGATTCGTACCGAATTCATAAAGCTCTTCGTAGTCGTCCAAGCCATCATCATCGGTATCCGCTTTATTCGGATCGGTATGGTTGTCTAGTACTTCAGCACCGTCTGAGAGTCCTTCGCCATCCGAGTCCGGGTCCAGAGGGTTCGTATGATAGAGATTGTTCTCATCATAGTCGTTCAAACCGTCATTATCACTGTCCTTGGTCTTATTCTTCTCAACACCCTTGTTGGTACCGTGTCCGTCGGCAGGAGCACCGTCCCACGTGTGAATGGTGGGGTCGGATCCATCGGAATTGATACCGGTACCCCCCGTAAGAGCATTGTTGTAAGGCGTTGTCTCGAAACCGATCCAGCCGAGTTCGTTAAACAGCACTTCCGCCCAGGCGTGGCGATGCCCTTCCCTTATTGTCCGGTACCCGTTCTCCAGATTCCCTGGAGTATAACCAACTACCAGTCTTGCAGGTAAGTTCAGACATCTTGCCAATAGCACGAAGGCGGAGGCAAAATCGGTACATTTCCCCTCCTTTGTCTCGAAGAGGAACTGGGTGACCCAATCCCGATCCGCATCCATGGAAGTGGTGATATTATATGCATAGTTCTCATCAAGATACTCTATAATATTCAGCGCACGTTGGTACGGGCGGTCCTGTATATTAGGAATAAATGGTATTAATTCCTGCGTAAGAGTCTGCCTTGTGGAATTAGGTACTTCGAGGACGGGCGCCATCTCTGCGGACACGGGAACGGTGGCATTCATGAGGGTTTCTCGCGAATAAATAAATTCTTTTTGAGAGAACTGGTACGAAACGACGTAATCGGGTGAATAGAAATTATTGGCCTGATCCCTGTATATCTCATTTGTTGCGTTGGACGTGGAAAAGGTCACGTTGAAAAGAATATTCGTATTCTGCGCCGTGGGGAGATAACCTCTGGAGCTACCCCAGAACAACAGCCGAAAGGTTTTGATATTGGTCGTTTCGACCAATAGCGGATCCACATCCAACACTCCGCCCTGATATAAATCCATTGTATCTTGAGAATTATTCCAACTGGTTCCCTCATAGAAATCATAGGTCTGCTCTCTCCAGTAAGAAGGGTCGGTTCCCGGTTCTATGAAAAACAATTTTTTATTAAAATTCAAATCATAGAAATTGTTCTCGAGAGATGGGGGTTGATCGCCCATGGTACTAGTCCCGTTCCCGGCTTGAGTTGGATCAGTACCTTCAAGGAATTCCTCCAAGTTCGTCTTATTATCGTGATCAGGGTCCGCATTTGGATCATCCACACCGTATCGTTCCTCCCAATCATCAGGCATCTGGTCGACATCGGAATCCTCCGAACTAGTTGGATCGGTCCCTGCCTCCACTTCCTCCCCATCGAGGATACCATCCTTATCCGAGTCGGGATCCGCAGGATCGGTTCCAAGACGCAATTCCTCACCATCATCGATCTCGTCACCGTCTGAATCGTGATCCAGTATGTTGCTTAGCCCGTCATTGTCCAGATCCCCCTTAGGGCCGAATCTCTCGACAATATCGGAAGTATCCTCATCCGAGTATCTCTCCTGCGCCCAAACGGGTATGGCCGACTTGACTTCGGCCCGTTTCGCATTCCAGTATTCAAATTCCACTCCGTCACCAATACCATCCTGATCGGTGTCAGGATTGTAAGGATCCGTGCCGATCTTGTCTGGCGTTTCCAGGTCATCTCCGAGACCATCACCATCACTATCCACTCCGGGAATGATATTATCATAAAGGGTTTTATCGAATTCTTGATGCCTTGACGGCGCCTGCGGGAAGATATCGATGTAAGGCAAAGCTCCCAGTATCACAACAACTCCGATAAGGACGCTGAACATCTGGCCTCTCATTGTATTCACTTTTGTTTTGAATTATTCCAATAATAATAAATCAACGACTTGTTTATACCGAAATCAATCGACTTTACAATATCAGTATTTATATTATTTATAGATACGCTGTTCATGTATGTAAAACCACCCATATACATATTTCCAATCAATTCCCGCAAGGAGATAGCGCGGCCAGGTGATATCGTTTGAAAAATACGGTACTTGAGGATTTTTTTCCCCTAGAAGAGACTCAAAGTGGAAAGGGCGATGGGGAAAATGAAAATAAACAGAACGATATCGTCTCATCCGAAACCTTGGATATGGAGAACATAAAAAGGTTTTTTTCGGAAGAACTTGAACGTTTCAGATCATTAGACGTGGGAAAGGTGAAATTGATCGTATATGAATATTCCACCATCAAGTATACAATAAGGGAGAAACGAGGGCGAATTTTCTTCAAAATATGCGACATATATCTCATGGCAAGCCCGAATGTGTTCCGGGCAGTTTGCAGGAAAATGCTAAGGCACTATCTTAACCGGAAAAACACTGCCGCCGACGAAACGCTTTACAAGAACTTTACACGGAACCCGGAAGTTATGAAGAGATGGAAGACCATCAGACTAGAGAGAGGGAGGGGTAAAGATATTTTACCACCCAAGGGGAAAAAATACGATCTCGAGGAAATTGCCCGGAGAGTGATTATAAAATATTTCCCGGATAATTTCCCACTGCCCAGGCTCGGATGGTCGCTAAGACGGGCAAAGCGAAGGTTCGGCCATTATGACCGGGATCTCCACACGGTCGTGGTCTCAAGATTTCTGGATTCTCCAAGCATACCGAAGTACCTTGTTGAATATATTCTATACCATGAGTTTCTGCATATCAAGCATGGGGAGGTACTCGTAGGTGACAAGACATGGGTGCATACCAGTGAGTTCCATAAAGACGAGAAGAATTTCCACCGTTATGCTGATGCAAAAAAGCTGCTGAAAAAAATTGTAAATGGATAGGTATGAATACTTCCCAACCAGTGTCCTGCGGTCATTTCAGTTTGTTCCACCTGATCTCGTGATATATCGTATATTTCTTCCCGAATATGTAACCGATGAGGGCACCTACAACGGACGGAAGAATAGCGACAGGCCCGAAAAGTTCTATTGAGATGAGGGCCGATGCAAGCGGAATGTTGAGTGTTGTACAAAGTGAAGCGCTTATTCCAACTGCTGCCAGTATCACCGGGTGTGGAAAAGAGCTTAGCGATGCGATAAGCAGCCCCATCAGGTTCCCGATGAACATGATGGGCATGAAAAGACCACCACTACCACCGGTACCGGTAATGAAGGCCGTTGCAATTATTACAGTCAGGATTACGCCGGTCAACGTTATGATATGAAGGTCGGTGGATTCTATAATTCTGGTGTATCCGCCGCCCACCACGCCCATTGATCTCATGGTGGTGAACAACGGAGCCATGAGGACAGCAGCAATTAGCATGCCCATGGACGGTTCTAGCCAGTTTCGGCCTTTCCACGACCAGGATAGAAAAAAGTCGTGTACGTTCTGGTATAATCGGATATAGAGAATGTTAAGGGCGGTCACTATGAGAGCTGTAGCGATAACATAGAGCATTATCTCGGGACTTATTTCCGGGAGTGACCCGCCAAGAAAAATAATTGATGTGCGGAAACCGACCCATAAAGCCAGCAGATATGCGGCAATACTGGAGATTAGGCAGTAGAAGAACCTTCGATACAATATCCGATCACCGTAAACAACTTCAACGGCGAATACAGCGGCGCCCAAGGGAGCCCCGAGAAGTGTCGATAAGGCCGCTGCCATACCGCAAAGCGCAAGTGTTTTTCTGCTGTCATCGTCGATTTTTAGGAACCTCTCGACATAGCCGGAAATAGAATTCCCGAGAAGGGTTGAAGGGCTGACAAGGCCATTTGGACTCCCGGACCCCACAGTTATAATCGTGGCAATGAACTTTATGAAACCGGTCCTCTTTCTGAGTTTCCCTTCCCTCTTATGAAAGGCTGCGATGACAACATGAGCGCCGGGCCCCTGAGCCTCGGGTGCCAGCCGATGGACTATGAGTCCCACTACAAGACCCCCCAGCAGCATGGGAGGAATGATCCAACCCCTGCCCAGATAGGGGGAAAGAAATTCGGCTTGCGATACCAGACTAAAATATTCCGTCGTGAGCCAAGAGAGTGAGATAATTATAGGAACAACCAGGACCCCTATCATGAGAGATAATAAAATCATTTTCATACCGTGGGCTGTGACGGATACTATCACGTCTTTTTCATCCGGCATACGAGTTAGTATTATTTGGTGGTATAAAACATTATCTCAACTTTTTCAGCGATTGTGCAGATCCGGAGGGTGTCTCCGTAGTATAATATGACCAAGTTCAATGATCGATAATATTATTGATCCTAGTTACTAATGATGCGGCATTGGCAAAATTCTTTGTTATCTTCCAACTGAAAATTCCATTGGAAGTAAAAGTAGTACGATCCACGAGCAAATTTCTCCAGCCGAAAAGGAAGTTTGTCGGGAACCCTTTAAATCTCGGGGTTCCATTTTTCCAAAACATCCCTTATTAGTTATAATTACTTCGGATTTTTTACCTTCAACGAGATATATTTTTATACCTTGAGGAAAAACCACAAAAGGTTTAACATTCAAGGATTTCATTGCTCGGTTAATGATGACGAAATCAGCCATCGCTCTGAAGAAATTCTGCAACAGCAAGAAGTTCTATAATAACGCCATCAGGGACCTACGGGGAAATCTTATGGGAGACAACCTCGGAGCCCTGGAGAACCAATACAGGGCGGCAAAGACAGTTCATGAGATATTGATTGATAAATTGAACATTCACACTTCAGATGTTCTGGCTGAAAAGAAAAATCTCCGTCCAGGTGGGGACGATACGGTTTCAAGAAAGAAAGCTGAAGTACTGGCAATAATAAAAGAATACAGGGACCGATACGTAAGGGAGCCTACCGGACTTAAGGAGATTATTTCCGTTACACTACTGAGAAAAGAGGTTCAAACCACGAAGATTATTCCTGCAAAGGATGTTCTCACCAACCTTCAGGAAGGGATCGGCAACCTATTGGAGTACACCAGTGAAGACCTGTTCAAGGTACCTCTTCGGCTAATGGACTATCATCTCATTATAGATAACGAACAGATCAGGAATCAACTGATAAAATGTTTCAGAGACATAGATAAAGGCGAATACAAGGAAGCAATAAAGAGGTGCGCACTTGGCTTCTCCATATCTCTCGAGAAACAGAGGCAGAAGCTGAATTATCTCATGGAGCGTCAGGAGCTATCAACTGCAATGTTCTTTCTCGATTCTCCCGATACATTGTATTACAAGTTCCAGGATTACAATTTCATACTCATGGCCCTGCAGGTGGACCTCAGCAAATATAAACTATTTGAAAAGATCATCCCCACGGTAATGATAAACGATGAGGACCGTGAAAGCGGCGTATCCATTACGATCTCGGATTATCTGGATGAGCGGTGGATCAACCTGAAATGGGCATTGTACTGTTTCAATTTCGTAACCGAGACGGTGCTTATGTGGGAAAGCATGAATTTAAAGAAAAGTTTAACTCACTAACTTTCTTCTGGCATCCAACCGGGCAGTACCAGTTTGGCGGCATTGATTTCAACCGGGAGACCGAGAGCGCTGGCTACCGGGAGACACTTGGTCCTCAGAAGGAAAGCTGTCGCAACAAGAATTTTTTCGGAAAATGCTTCGAAATTCGCCATTCCTTTGGATATTATCAAGTCTGCCGAATTTATTTCATTAAGCAAGTCCGCAGGAATGTTATTCATATCCAATCCCACGGCAAATACACCTGTTGTAAGCACCCGGTCTACAATCTTTCCCAGCTGGAATTCCTCAACGTCCTTAATGGTGGCGTCGGTGAGTATCGGCTCTCCCTTTACAACCAAAACCACCCGGCAGCCGCGCTCTTTGAGGTGCTCCAACAGAAGCTGGTCCAGCACTACCTCGCCGCAGTTATCGGTAAAATAAATTATTTTATTTCCATTTTTTAAGTACGGCTTGATACGGTCAAGGTCGTTGTGGCCGAGACCTTCCGACAGTAATAAATCGAAATTATCCGAGAGAGCGGAGGGAGTCTTCCACCGTTCAGATATACCAAAGTCCATAACGTTACCTGTAACTGAAACCACCATCGCCGATTCCAGCGGATCGGAACTGTTACGGATGAAATCTCTGGCTCGCGGTAGAAGTGAGACCGCCACACGGTTAGATTCTTCCTTCATCTCGTAGTATGGATCGAAACCCAGCATGTCGTGGCTTTTCTTGTGGACGATGGTGGCCAGTTCGGCAGAGCACACGTCGGGATCGTATCCTTCGGCCAGAATTTCGAGGCACGCCTTAATGATATCCGGCCCGTTTTTTGTATCTTTTAACTCGGACTGGTACCGGATACGCTCCAGAAGACAGGGGACGCAAATTGTGGTTATCTTCATTTTCATTCCTTCGCTGACTTGCCTGAATGACGATAATCCCATATTAACTATTTTATTACGGGAACGAATACCTCCAATCCAGCCGGTATAACAGAAATATCAAACTTCTTCGCGCAATAATACTCGCCGTCCAACTGAGCCACTATCTCGACAGTTGAGCGAATAGTAAGCTTTTTGCATTTTTCATAATCCACTTCCGGTAATTTTAAAATTCTACCTTTCTTCACCTTGTTGAGATGCATGAAGAACCTTATCTTCGAGATGGATTCGATACTTACCAGACAAAGAGAGCCATCGCAAATATCCGCCATGGGAGCTATCACGAAATCCCCACCGAAGGTTGTCCCGTTTGCGATACTCACCAAAAAAAACTTCTTATGGTACTTTTTACCATCGATCTCAACCTTAAGGGGAATACTCTTGTAATGCATGATGGTATGAAACAGAGCTTTTGAGTAGAACGATTTCCCTTTCTTCGTTTTAGCCTTGCATCGAAGCTGGTGCATCCGCGCTCCCACCGCCGCGTCGAAACCCACACCCATGATATTCATGAAATATCTTTCGTTACAGCGCCCGACGTCGATCTTTTTCGTTGTACCCTTTATGATAGTCGAAACGCTCTTTTCGAGCTCCGGGCTTATGAGAAGCGGTTTTATAAGATCGTTTCCGGAGCCCGAGGGTACGATTCCAATTTTTGCCCTAGCTCCGCACTTCATCATGCCGCTTATGACCTCGTTTATAGTCCCGTCACCACCCACGACCAGAATGGCCGAACTATTTTTCGATACGCGTTTTGCGATCTCGGAAGCGTGGAGGGGTGTATCCGTATAGAACGTTTTGTAAACAATATTCGCTTGTTTCAGCTCATTTGTTAGATAAGAAACTCGATCTTTCACATCGTGTTTTCCGGCAAAGGGATTGGCGATGACGGAATATTTTTGTGAGTTCATTGGTCCCCTGAACGTTATTTTGTTAATTATTGTTTGCCCAAACCTGTTTGATGAGATTATAACGGGAGAAGGATTTAATTTGAGTCGATATCTGAAAGGGATTTCTCCAAAAAACGGATTTGATATATATGGAAAAAAGTATGTTGAAGTTTTCAGGACCCAGGCCCATAAAAAAGAACATGGATTCCCTTGAATTTCACATGAAGGTGACCCTAATTGCTCACCATAGTTTCAAGCAAATAGATGTCAAAATATTTGAGTTTTCAAGTAGGAACGTACTTTCTGCCTCTCACCCATCTATTGGCCTGACGGGTAACGATCTTCCGGTTGATTGGTATTCGAAGCTCTCTTGGCAGCTCAGCTTCGCAGAAGAAACAGAATTTCGTGTTTTTTAGATTATCCTTATGGCATTTTCCGCAGTTCATTTAGCACAACTCCTTTATGTTGTCGCATCGTCATATTGAATATATTAGTTTACAAGTATTTATAATTTATAGTACAATCCTCGAAGTGTTTTTCCCCAAAAAGTTTATTTTACCAAGGCGCACGAGGAGGTGAGTTATTATTATGAACTTTACCGGCCCGAAATGGTAATCAGAAGTTTTTAAGTTTGAATGCCCAATTATCTTCGAGTGATCGCCAAAACTGATACAGTAGAGAACAAATAAATTCATAGAAAACATATGGTCCGACGAAACAGTGAGGCGGTAAAAAATCTGTGTCCTCTTTGTAATTATAATAAGAGGTTATATAAGCAAGTTTTTTCAATATATAATCAAGGGGTAAGGCAAAGTGACGTTTATGAACCGTACGACACCGGTTTTGATCATGGTCATACTGCTATTCATAATCACACCGAATTTTTTATCTCCGCCGGAAAAAGCCAGAAACAACTCTATCGAAATGCCAAATAATTTTAACCATAGTCAGAATTCCACAACCAGATCAGGTGAATTAGACAATCCAAGCATAACAACAACGAACCTGCCGGAGGGCCATGTGGGAGTTCAATATTCGCTTGAGCTGGAAGCTAAAGGCGGAGCCGGTTTTTACTCCTGGAGGATAGTATCGGGAAAACTACCCCCTGGCCTCCATCTTTCTGAAAAGGGTATTATTTCAGGAGAACCCGAGACTGGAGGGAGATTCACTTCCGGGGTCCGACTGAGCGATTTAAATGAAAGTATTGACACAAAAATTTTTTCAGTCAATATCAAAGCAGAACCGTCAACCACGATGCTTATCGCAGCAATCGCTGTGATTTTATTTGCTATTATCTTCCTTGTAGTTATGGCCATAAAAGAAGAGAGAGAGAGGAAGAAGAAAGAACCGCATATTCTGGAAACCGTTGTGGAAGAATGGGGAAAATCGGCTCATTTTCTGATAGATAAAGAATACGTAGGCAAGAAGGTCAAGGTTGTCATCTTGAAGGAGGAAAAGGACAGTTGGTTCAAAAGAATATTTCCATGGAGAAATCGGCACGATTAAGTTTATTGAAAAAGGGAAATTGTAAATGCAATCGAGTACAAAGTCTAATGTTTGGTGGGAACAATGCAAAGGTCAGTAACGGCAATAGTCATGCTTATACTGCTGATTATTAGCGTAGCCAATGTCCTTCCAAACGTTGATAATAATCCTAATATCTCCATTGAAATTCAGAACGGTAAGGTCTGCCTTTATAATGGTTCAACCCGGTGGCAGGAATCCAACAATCCAGAAATTACGAGGAATGTTCTACCGCCAGGAGTTGTCGGGAATAAGTATTCGACTGAACTGGAAGCAACGAAGGGGTCCAGATCATATAACTGGAAGAAGGTAGGAGGTGATCTGCCGCCCGGATTATATCTATCGGAAGATGGATCTGTTTCGGGGGAACCAGAGTGGCACGGAACTTACGTTTTCTGGGTACGGGTCACCGATTATGACGGCAATGTAGATACGGAGAAAATTTCTATCGAGATCAAGGAGAAACCAACAAGCTGTTTTGCTGCAATAGCTACAACTGCAATCATGCTCATTTTAATTGGATTAATTGTAGTTGCTGTTGTTTCGATGATGAGAATGAAATTCAATCAGTTTAATGAAGAACAACGGACTTTCGTGGCGAGGGTTGAAAAATTCGGCGACTCCGCCCATGTACGAATGAAAAAGGATCAAATCGGATCTAGGGTAAAAGTACTTATTCCTATGGATGATCCAGATAAAAAATCGGATCTGATACTTACCACGCCACTGTTCATGAGAAGACGTATCCCATGATGATTGTTTCTGTGTTTGAATTTTCCATTCTCATTTTTCCAGAAATTTATTTATACCACCAAACATTTAGGTAGGCTAACTATTAGACGTTCTAAGTTATCCGGTGATCACGTGACCGATGAAGCCATCTACTCGAAGGAACTGGCCGAGCGCATGATACAGGTTATGCACCTGTTTGCCCATGCCGTAAAAAATAGATTGCAACCCCACGAGATGTGCATCGCCCCGAACCAACTTCATATTTTAAAGATGGTCTCCCACGGACCAATGACCATAAGCGAATTGGCCCGGGCGCATCATGTAAGCGCTCCCACCATGTCCAGTATCGTTGATAAACTCGAAAAAAAAGAATTGCTAAATCGTGAAAGGTCAAAAGAGGACCGCAGGGTCGTCCATGCTGGAATAACCCAAAAAGGTGAAGTCCTAATGTCCGAGACATTTACATTGTTTATAAGAGAGGTTTCCACCATTCTGGAACCAATGACACCCGAAGACAAAAAAATGGTCATGAAAGGATTTGATATACTCCACAAGGCCATAAGCGACGCTTTATCAACAGACTGATCCAGCTAACACCATTAAAAAAGTTCTAATGAATTATGAAAAACCTCTTTTTTTAGAAAAAAAAGCGGACCAAAACTGCTTTTTTAGAAAAAGCAGCCCCAAAAAAGAAAAGGAATTAGTTCACAAAACTGACGAAAAAGATCGACGGGATAGTCGGTATTTCCTATATGATGGAAAAAGAGTGATATCAATGATTACCGAATATACAGGAAAAATTGTCTCCAAGTATCCCAAAATTACCATTATAGCGGTAGTTTTGGCTACAATTGTTGCCACATTATTCATAGGCTTAAAAGGGATCGATTCTGACTATTCCGAAGAAGCATTTATGACCGAAACGGATGAAAGCCGAGCACTTGATGAGATCCAAAACCAATACTCTAGAGGAACGAATAGTATTTCCATAGTGGTCAAATCCAAGGGTTCGGATGTTTTGACCGCCGATGCTCTCGCTGAGATCCTCGTGATAGAGCAGAAATTCGCTGCGGACGAGATGGTAATACTTGCACTTGCCACTCCCGAAATGCCCGTACATAGCTTCAATTCAATTGCAGACATGATCTCCCAGATGCTTTTGATCCCGAAAAATAACACTACACCGACCATGGCAGATAAGATCGAGGTTCTCCGGAGTGCTCAAAATTCTGAGATCAAGGGAATGCTCGAGAAGTCGTTCAATTCCGATATGACCCCTCCAGAGATAAAGGGTGCCTTATCCATGATGCTTACCAAGGATTTCGATCCTGAAAATGGTCATTTCTCGGCGAAAGGCACCTTGATAGTTGTTAACTTGAACAGCACAGGGACGGTGGCGGGACACGGTGCCGAGGATAACGAGTTCACCGATGCGGAAAGGAAAATGGATGAGATAGTGAAGGGGACGGACCTTGCAGAAACGGACATGACCGTAATGGGTCAGACATTAATGAGCGACGAGATAATGGAGGCTAGTGTGACTTCGACCATGATACTTATTCCCACCGCCTTTTTCCTTATTATAGTCATTCTGGCTCTGATATACCGAAATATATTCGATATGATCATCAGTCTCCTCGCTCTGGGTTTCGCAATTATATGGGTTTATGGATTCGGATCTGCCATGGGTTTCACGTTCAATCCCATGACGGTCATAATTCCCGTGCTTATTATCGGCTTGGGAATCGACTACGGCATTCATATCACCATGAGGTATCGAGAAGAACTGGATAAGGGTACAGATATACATAACGCCATCCGAAAGACCATCAGGTACGTTGGAATGGCTCTACTACTCACCACACTGACCACTGTGATCGCATTCATGTCCAACCTCTCATCACCCATGGAACTACTTGGGGAATTTGGAGTGCTTAGTGCGTTGGGGATCGTATCGAGCTTTATTATTATGGTCACCTTCGTCCCCGCATGCAAGCAGGCACGAGATCTGCGCAGGCTTGGAAATGGAAATGATAAAGCTGGTCCGGCACCCCGATCTCGGAAAAAGTCAGGACTTACCCTGTTTGACAGAATCCTGGGTGCCGGCGCCATCGGGGCCGAGCATCATCCCGTTATAGTCATATTGATAGTTATAGGCATAAGCTCCGGCGCTTTAGTAGGGGCATTGAATGTAAGGACAACCTTCGACTTTAATGATTTTCTACCGGACGGATTGGACATCACCGAAGACATCAATTTTTTGATGAACGAATTCGAAATGCCCAATATAGAGGGTGAAAGCGTGTTTGTCCTGGTTAAAAACGATGTAACAGACCCTCAACTGCTTGCCAGGTTGGATGAATCCGTCAGCAACATGAAAGATGACACTACGGTCATTGTTAATAGCGACAAACCAAAGGTTCAGTCGATACTTTCGTTCATGTCAGATTGGGCAACCAATGAAACCAAGGCCGGAGTTCCCGATATGTTCTACTCCACGGAATTCGAGGCTTTGTATGAAAAAATTATGCTTGATAGTGGGGTGCCCCGGACTAACGCAAGCGGTGCCGATATTACGGTTCTCTATGATTGGCTGTATGCGAATCCCAATTCCTCGGATTCAGTAAAGACAATACTCCATTTCACTCCGGGAGTGGGTTATGACGGTACCATACTCGAAATATCAGTGACGGTGGAAGAGACTAGCGATGATAACATTGCTAAAATGGAAGAGGAATTGGGGAAAGACATCAAGCCTCTAGCCGAGTTGGCCGATTACACCGTGTTAACAGGAAATACCGTGATTATCAAGAACATGCGTGATACTATGTATTCAAGTCTTCTATGGTCGTTGGGTATTACGTTGATCGTATGTTTCTCGATTCTGACAATCATCTTCTGGATACAGTGGAAATCCTTTGCTCTGGGGATAATAACACTGATACCCATTACTCTGTGCGTCATATGGATCCTGGGGACTATGTATGTTCTAGATATTTCTCTCAACGTTATGACCTTAATGGTCACTTCCCTTACAATAGGGCTCGGAATCGATTATGGAATTCATATTACGTCCAGGTTCCTTGAGGATTTGAAGCGGTTTGATAACGTTGACAAGGCCATCAAGAGCACCGTGGGCCACACGGGTACTGCTCTCTTTGGGACCACCATCACCACTGTGACCGGTTTCGGCATTCTTGTATTTGCAACCCTGCCCCCGCTGCAGCAGTTCGGTGGAATAACCGCCCTGACCATTCTGTTCAGTTTTCTCTCATCGGTTTTCATATTGCCAACGTTTTTGGTGGTATGGACCAAATTCAAGAATCGACGAGATAAAATTGATGATGGGAATAAGAACTGAGGGAACAGGAGAGTTTCCGGTTTGAATAGAGAATAGTATATAAATTTCAGCAAAAAGGATATATCACTCCGATCAATTCGGGTCATCTATATCGGAATCCGTGATTTCAATGCCCCCAATCGGTATTCACTTTCTTGTGAATTTTGCCATAGCCGGAGCTGTTACTTACGTCCTGCGCTCGAAAGCTTCTAAAACCGTTCTCGCAGCCATTTCCTACGGGCTGATTTTCGGTTCTGTAATACCCGACACCGACCTCATTCTTTCCAGTTTATCCTTTCTCGTTACCTTCGACACAGGAGCAGGGAAATTAATTCATCGAACTTTCACTCACTCGATTTTTGGAATAGTACCAATCATTCTGGTGGGTCTCGTTGGCTTTCTAATACTGGTTAAGAAAAAGGAAAATGATGATAAAGATATATTCAGTTTTAAAAATCGTAAATACCTCTATACATTCATTTTAGCACTGGGAGTTGGAATGGCAATACACACCGTTCTCGACCTTTTCTATCTTGTGGGCGTCAAGACATTTTTTCCCATATCCACCAGCGAGTTTTTGCTTGGCCCGTTAAGGAAGGAAAACCTGTCCACACCCTTGAATAATCTTATTAACGGGATCGATTTCATCACTGACACGATTTATTACATGCTCATTTTCTACCTAGCAACCGGATATCGAACAAATATGAAAAAGAAAAGGTATCTTACCTATTTTACTGTGATCAACCTCATCATTTTCATACCTCTGACGCTAATATTTTTCAGCAGTGTAACCTATGATGGTTTTCTTATAATTTCATACATACCGGGTGTGATTTTTATTTTCGTCTCCACCCTGTGGGTGCCGTTATACTTTAAAGATACATTCGATAGATTCGGGAATAGATTAGCAAAAGATAAAAGCGAATAACTCCTCTTAATTTATTCGCCACAATTAATATGTGTGTATGCACATTTCGGTTGAGCTGCAGGAGAGAAGAACGACATGAACTCGGTAATTAAAATAATATTGCTGTCAGTATTGGTCTTTATCCTTTCGATCCCCCTATCGATGAAACCCACAGCAGGCGAAAGCGATCACACACCCATTCGTATACACCTGAGCTGGGAGGGAGACCCGCGGACTGAACTGACCGTTATGTGGGAGACGGCGGGGATGACGGATTCTATCGTGGAATACGGTTCGGACCTCAGATACGGCTCCTCGGAGAAAAACGTATCGAGCAAACCGGATTGGGCAAATGGCTACATTCATCAGGTGAAGCTTGGTGGATTAAAAGCGGGCAGGGAGTATCATTACAGGTGCGGCTCTCCCGGGTACTGGAGCGGGGATTTTACTTTCAGAACGGCACCGGAGATTCCGGAGGATTTCAGCTTTCTAGTCATAGGTGATTCAAGGAATCCCGGCAACAACAATGACGACTTGAACGGTTGGGAGATGGTTGTCCAGTCTATGAAGGACGATATCCGGGAAAACCAAGATAAATATGATTTCATACACTTTCTGGGGGACAACATATACAATCCCAACCAGCAATTAGTATGGGAGAAATGGTTTGACATACTGAGTATAGTATCAAGGGAAACGGTATTTATGGAATCCATTGGCAACCACGAGTACGATTATTCCAGTTCCGAGGTCGTACCGAATTATTTCGGACAGTTCGCCTTTCCCGGGAACGAGCTTTGGTATTCATATAATTATTCTAACGCGCATATCATCAGTCTGGACACTGACGGTGATTTTTCACCGGAAAGCCCCCAGTACCATTGGCTGGTGAATGATCTCGAGCGGGTCTCGAAAGATGAGGAAAATAAATGGATCATCGTGATGTTTCACCGTCCTCCGTTCACCTCGGGAGGAAAAGGCGATCAGGATGTGAAGGAGTACTTATGTCCTCTTTTCGACCAGTACGGGGTGGACCTGGTGCTCGCGGGCCACATGCACATATACGAGCGTTTTTATCCTCTGGACCAAACGGGAGAGGTCATGGACCGCAACGAGTCTGATTATGATGATCCCCCCGTTCCCGTATACATTGTGGACGGTTGTGCCGGGGCTCCCCAGTATTCCTCGTACCCAAAAGATTGGACCGCATATATGGAGAAAGAGTTCGGATATTCAAGGATATCCGTATCACTGGACGGCACTCTTCATTTCGAACATTTGCAGGTAAGGGGCGGGCAGAGGAAGGTAGTGGATGAATTCGAGATTCTCAAGAGAGATGCAATATACGTTATCGAAGAAGAAGCAGATGATCCCGAAAGCAGAACAAATATGATGTGGATCGTGATATTTATCGTTGTCTTTGTGATAATAATCTGTATCGTCTTGTTGATGGTGAAGGGGTCCGGGAAAGATCGGGATAATTATGAAGAACGCGGGGGTAATGGAAGCGCACTCGTTTCCATAAACCCACTTCCCGATGAATCTGCAACGAGTGAGGACGAGAAGAAGTAAATTTTCCAGTGTCATAGTTGTTTCGCCGATCACGATTTAATCTGCAATCTGATTTTTTATGTTTTTGACCGGAGGAAAAGGATAGAGTAAAGAGATGGTTTTCTGGTTTTAGCCCAAGTTTGACATTTTCATGCATTTTCAAAGTTCTTTATCCGTAGATCAGGGTTGTTTTTCGTTTTTTCATGAATAATTTTCATTAGAATTTGACAGAAGTTTGGGAGAGTAGCCAGGTAGGTTGTTCGGACCATTTTTCAAAGCAAATATTGCCAATGAGTTTGACAGTTGCGGAGGAAATGGAAGGAAACATAGGAAATCGATATATTCTATTGAATTTTGTCCCCATTTCTCTATGTGTTTTAAGGGAAAACCAGGCAATTTCTTAATGAAAAGAGCTTTTTTACCCCTTTTTTCTGCAACTGTCAAATGGAATTTTCGAATAAAATCAGCGTAGCCTAAAGGGGTAAGAGGTGGTATCAACTGTCAAACTTGGGTTTTAGGAGATTCACTTCATTTTTGAGCATTTGGCACATTGGCGAGGTACTCCCTTATCGCGGTCCTGGCATCTTCGATCTCCTCGGGACTCAAAGCCCGGGGATAATTGAATGGTGTCTGCCCCGGTCGCTCATTATAGTAAGGTCTGCTGCATTCGGGACACCCGGACGTTCTAAAACACCCCCCTCTGAAAATATCTTTTTCGAATATTTCACCACGAATATCCTCTGGTAAATTTTCCAGATTGTAACCAACAAGTTTCCCGCTGATCCCGAATTTGAATATATTCATATCAAGTCGGCTTGCCGCCAGCAGATAATACGATAATTGGATCGCCCTGTATCTGCCTACAGAGGGAGGTGGTCTATCCTGCATAGGTGTGCCCGCCAGTGGTGTGAACGCGAAAAGTCCGACTTTGATTTTTCTATTTATCAGCCAGTGCATTCGCTCGATCATTTCCATGTCATTCTCTCCAAGCCCTACTATGAGATGGGTGGTAACCTTCCCGTCACCAAACACAAGGACTGACTCTTCGAGGGTTGCGAGCGCTAAATCGAAGGTTTTTTCTTCATGGCAAGCATCCGGGCCATCACGCTGAGGATCGGCACTCATAACTCCTTCGATTTTTATCTTTTTATAAAGTTCCCTCGTGGGAACATCAAGGGATATCGAAACATTATCCAGACCGGCCCTTTTTAATTCAAGAAGCCCTTTTGCAGAAAATGGGTTCACTGATGCCGATAGCGGACCGTAATATCCCAGATCGTTCCTGAAGTAATCGATCACTCCGATCAAATCTCGCAGTAATCCTGGATAATCGAGGCACTGAAAACAGATCCTATCGAGTTCGAGCAACTTATGGCTATGCTCGTTTAATGAGCGGAGTTCGATCCACGGCCAGATTATTCGAGAGAGTTTATCTGCACTGCCTTTAGCACGATATGACTGAGCACAAAAATCACATCCCCTCCTGCACCCATCTCCCACTAAAAAGTATCCTGTTTTTAATGGAATATCCATTTTGATTTTTTTTATTTCCAGATGAACAATAGTACCCAGCGAAGCCCTGATACGCATATTAGATTATCCCCATTCGACATCGGCACTCGCTCTAGGTGATGGCCCACTCCGGCGATCCCTGCGATCATTCCCCCCACGACTACGTCTCGAACGCGAGTGTCTATCGGATTCCTCGAAATCCCTACGACTTTGTGACGAACGTGAGTGCCTAACGGGTTCATCGAAATCTCTATGCCCGCGCCTCTTAGAGCTTTGGCCGGTAGAACGTCTCCTTCCGGAACGCTCTTTTTCCGGATGAGCGACATCATACGTCTTCCCTTCAAAAGTTGAGAGCTCTTGAGGATTGTAATAACTGACCTTTCCCCGGGGTGCGGGAGTGCTTCTTTTCCTCGGTATGATATCTTCGGCTTTCCAGGAATAATCCTTATCCCCAATTCCTTTAATGGGAACATTTTCGTTTATCTTTTCCTCCCCCTCGATTCGTTTTAGCTGGTCCATCTGTCGTTTTCTGCTTTTCAATTGGTTCACTGCATTATCGTAATCCATTCCCGAGCTAATTTTCCTTCTTTCCTGTATGACGTATAAAGTAAATGCGATCACCGCGATGGCAATAATGAACAAGAAGATGAAAAAAATCGGGAGTCCAAATAAATTCCACGGTTCTTCGTCATTTTCAGTAATATCAACATTGCTGCAGGTAAAAACAAAATCTCTAGATACACCCAGTGCGGAACCACCAGTGTCCTTAATATTTCCGGAAATGTTCAGTATATAACGTTCTCCAGATTCAACCAGTGGGATCAATGTGACAGACACCTGTTTTTTATTTGCCGTAAAAGAGATATATAGGGGGACATCACCCCCGGGGCCCGTCACCTTTACGGTCTTTGGAGTTATGGTTCTCTCATCGACGTCCTTGTTGAAATTTATGGTGATCGTTACGTTGTCTCCGTGCTTCGGATCTTTCGGCTGGATGGTGAACGGAAGGGTTTCAAAGCTGTCCTCGGTTCCAAATGAAAATTCCAATTCTAAATTATCGGCGGAGAGATTGTTTCCTGCCATATCCTTAATTTTATTTGTCAGAGTGACAGTGTATATCCGGTTCTCCTCCAATTTCTTATCCGGTATCAGGGTAAGTTCCTTTCCGTCATCTGACAAGTTCCAGCCAAAATTCACTTCGGTGTCCTTCCCGGAGATCCCTATCGAAACATTTCCCTTAATAGTAACAGGATCTATGTCATCATCGAACATTATCCTGGGATTGACCTCAACGTTCACGTTATTTTGGTTATTTTTGGGAAATCGGTCATTGATCTGCGGTTCATCCGTATCCGGATAAATATTGATCTTGTTGCTAACTGTGGCCCAGTTTCCAGCAGCGTCCGTTACATTCAGGGTAATTTCGAACTTTTTGATGTTGATGATATTTTTGAATCTGTAAGAGGACAATTTACCGAATAGGGTCTTTATTCCATTGTCGTCTATGGTCCAGGTATAGTTTGTGATCCCAACGTTATCTTTGCTATTATCTCCTTGAAGCAATACGATCCTTCCCTCGTCCGCTTGCAAGGCTATACTCGCGCTGGCGTTGGGTTTCTCGGTATCGTTCACGCGGACCATCAAGATATCTATATCCAAATTTCCGGCTTCGTCGGTCACTTTCAACGTGATGATGAAATATCCGGGGTAAAAAAATTTATACGTTGGCCCAATCCCGAATAATTCTTTTGGCCCTTGGTCGTCGTAGTTCCATGAATAATTCACTATCCCGACATTGTCCGTACTTCCGCTCCCATCAAATGAAACGAGAGTGTTCTGGCTCACATTTATATCGGGCCCTGCGTTAGCATCTGGTGATTCCGTATCATTTCCCACATCCCCCCTGGGGTAAGGTTGATCCAACGGAATAACGGATGGTGCCGGTCGTATCTCGCTGTTGTTACCATAACTGGAACTCGGAATAAGATACAAAAAATGCCCAAGTAGAACCATTACTCCAATGAAAACTATCAAGAAGACTATTCTGCCATTGACCCGTTCTTCTCGCATCATGATAATCCCTTTGAATACAAATTAAATTCTCAGTGTAATGAATTGAAAGATCGTTTTCCCTAACGCCCTTCTATTTTATCTTCTTTACTCATTTTTTCCGATGTTAAGCGGAATCGAGGATTTTCGGTGGCTCACATTGTCACCAATGGAAACCTTTGGGGATTTAATGATGTCACTGGTCCTTTTGAACCGTCACTCCAAGATTCTTGACATTGTCGAGTCTTCCACCTATAACAATAGACCGGGAGTTAGTATGCAGGAAATATAACTACAAAGATATATATATTTGGCTGAGGATGACGAGAAAGCTTCATTTGTGAAGGATAATATTGAGCCCTTCTCTGCATCGATTTGGCATTTTGTGGTGAGATTATGGATACTTTAGAAAATAAATTACATTCGATAAAAGCCAGCGATATTTTGATCGCCGCACCCTTGACGTGCAGACCCGATGAATCACTTTCGAAAGCCCTATCATACATGGACCGTTACAACCGATATGAGATTCCAGTGGTGGACGGTGGCAAAATACTTGGATTGATCAGTTACACTGTTCTAGTGAAGAGAAGGAATCTACCCCTATCGGTACCTATCGAAAGGGTGATGTACCCCGCCCCAACCATATCACCCGACATGTCGGTTACTTCAATTTCAGAAATTTTATTAACTGACGATTATCGTTCAGTGCCGGTTATCCAAAATAAGAAACTTGTTGGAATGGTCACACGCAGAAATATCATAAAAAAACTCCTTGAAGAGAACATCCATACCGACATTCCCGTAACGGATATCATGAACTCCCCGGTTACCAGCGTAATGCAGGATGAAGATATCTCGAAGGCATTACACGAGATGAATCACCTTGACGAGCGCTCACTTCCCGTTGTGGATGATAAGGGCCGCCTCTGTGGGATCATTGCCCTCGATCACCTTGATAAGTTCCTTAGGGGAAAACGGGAACGGGCGTCCCAGGGAGAAATAAAGGGTGAGAAGGTAACGCCCCACATAGAGATAAAGAGCGCTATGACCGTACCACCCTTGTCAGTTTCCCGTGACTCCATATTGAAAGAAGTAATGCAGAATATCGTGGAACGCAAAGTCTCCACAGTCATCGTAGTGGAGGAAGGGATACCGGAAGGAATTGTCACAAGCCTCGATATTATCGAATTGGTGGCAGCATCCAAACCCAGGAAGGAAGTGCTGGTCCAGATATCTGGGTTCGAAGCCGATGACCCTTACATTTACGATTCGCTCTATTATGTCGTCCAGAGGCACTTGTCCAAATTAGCCCATCATATCACTCCCAAAGTGATAAACCTCCATATAACTCATCATCACCACTTGGATTCCATGAAAAAGTATACTGTCAGTGCAAGGTTGAGCTCGGCAAGAAAGACATTTATTACAAAGAAGAACGATTGGGACCTTGTAAAAGTGATGGACGAGGTAATGGACTCGCTGGTAAAACAGGCAAAAAAATACAAGGATAGGACCCGGGGACGTCACCGCGTCTGATGATTATTTAAAGGCTTCTCTCATTGAAAATGGCATCCAAACCACTCGGTGTGAATAAAATGGTACTTGAAAAACTACGAAAGAACGCGGGTCAATGGCTGATGCCCATCACGAAGAGACTTGTAAATGTTTCACCTAATACCATAACATGGTTTTCGATGGTTTTTGCAATAATGGCAGGTATATCGATTTACTTCACGTATATGTGGGCTTACGCCGTACTTATAGCCTTCTTTTTCGGGGTTCTGAATTCAATTTGCGATCTAGTTGATGGCGATCTTGCTCGATTGACAGGGAAAACATCGGACGTGGGAGATTTTCTCGACCATACCTTCGATCGATATGCGGACATCGCCATGATATTGGGGATGATACTATCTCCCCTTTGTTCTGTGGAGTGGGGTGTTTTTGCCATAAGCGGGGTACTACTGGTTTCCTACATGGGGACCCAGGCACAGGCCATGGGTGCTGGTAGAATATACGGAGGCCTACTGGGAAGGGCCGACCGCATGGTGGTACTTGGGGTTGTGGGGATCGGTGAGTTTCTGCTTCAGTTGAATCCTCAATGGAGCATCGGGTACGAGATAGGCGGTATACCTGTGCTCTCGAACGGTCGGTTCTTCGAGATCCATCTGTTTACAATAGCCATGATCTATTTCGCCCTGGCTGGCCATTACACGGCGATATACAGAGGAGTGAAAACCTATCAACATCTCAAGAAAATGGAAAATAAGAAAAAATAATGGAGCGAGTGGGATGAAAGAGAGCATTAACATAGCAGTCACGGGAAAGGGCGGTACAGGGAAGAGCACTATTTCCACATTGATCATTAAAGCCCTTTATGAAACGAAAAAAAAGATCATACTGGCGATAGATGCCGATCCGAATTACAATTTGGATGTTAAACTGGGATTGGAAACAAAACGGACAATTGGCGACATGAGGGAAGAATTGAGAAAGAGCGGGGACGAGAACCCTGGGGGTATGAGTAAGTCCCAATTTGTGGAATACCAGCTCAAGATCCTTATTGAAGAGGGCGATAAATTCGATCTTCTGACCATGGGCAGGCAGGAAGGGACGGGATGTTATTGTTACATAAATAATGTTCTTCGGCACCTTATCGACACGCTATCTGCCAATTATCCGTACATCGTCATCGACAACGACGCAGGTATGGAACACCTCTCAAGACGTACCGATCAGCACATGGATTTTCTGATTATCGCCAGCGATGCCACGAAGGTAGGGCTTATGACGGCGGCACGGATAAGGGATATGGCCTTGGAGATGGAACTGGTCCACGGAAATGTTATTCTGGTAGTCAACAACGCCCCGAGCCCCTTCCCGGAATTTCTTGATACTTTGGTGAAAGAACTTTCATTCGATAACGTATATATCATCCCTTATGATGCCGAGGTATTCGATCGGAATGCTCGGGGTTTGTCCCTTCTCGACGTTCCCCGTGATTCATCGGCAAACACAATGGTCGGATGTATCGTGAAGGAGCATTTGTTGTAAACTGCCGATGAGAAGTTAAAAACGATCTTAAACGGTCTTACCTTCTATGCTTTACAGTGAAAATGGATATTACAAGTAACAAGAAGGCTACCACTACTGCGCCGATGTAGAACAGCAGCATCGTAAAGCCCTTCCACGATCGGTCCTCATTAACCGGGGCCTCCAATTGAACGTGGTTCGGGTTTCTTCGATATTCTTCGAGATTGGAGATACCGTCATTGTCCAAATCCCCTCCAGCATCGGAAGCATTCAGAGGGTCCAAACCATTTATTATCTCCCAACCATCTGGTATTCCATCTCCATCAGTATCGTTTGAAAAGGGATCGGTATTATTCCAGATTTCAGCTCTATTTGATAGGCCATCATTATCTATATCATCGTGGGCGTCCGAGGGATCAGTTGGGTCAAGGCCGTGGTCTATTTCCCATTTATCTTTCATATAATCGTCATCGGTATCATCGGATATAGGATCCGTATTATTCTCGTATTCGGCAGTATTCGATAATCCGTCGTTATCGGGATCTTTGAATGCGTCGCTCGGATCGGTCGGGTCCAGACCGTGTACTTTCTCCCAGGTGTCAGGAAGTCCGTCGCCGTCCTTGTCGTCAGGATCGTAATCCGGCGGTTTTCCCAGCCAAGACTGATTAGAATCGTTTATGGCTGGACTTGGTTTCATTAGAGGAACCCAATCCACGCCATGCCAGGGTAGGTTGGTGTCACCTATGCCGTCGTTGTTTAGATCTGTGCCGTTATAGTCGGACCAGTAATTGCCGTGACCGGCGGAGTCGTTCCAGATGGAGCGAGATTGTTTATCTACCCGTTCTATAATAACTGGAAATGTATTGTTGATATAGTTATTTAAATATATTCTGTTTTCGGGGTATAAGGGTGTCGGGCTGTCAGACTTTATTTTAATAGAAATGAAATTAATGATAAAATTGGACTTCCATATGGTGTTATTACTTGGATATGTCTCCTCGAAATCCATCATGGCTTGACCAATTAATAAATAACCTGTGTCATAAAAATTACGTATTTGTTTAGCTCAAAACTTTTGAAGTATTATTTTTTCATCACTATTCTTGAAAAACCATGTATTTCACTGAAAGTTTAATATATATGTATATATATTATGGTA
>Ga0187827_10001284_pt1 | contig 37446 bp, 32 predicted proteins | sample ETNtaG_39_FD_167969 | JGI IMG/M metagenome (GOLD analysis project Ga0187827, IMG submission 167969) | Marine microbial and viral communities from oxygen minimum zone, Eastern Pacific Ocean - ETNP2014_SV_150_PacBio MetaG (Illumina Assembly) | ecosystem: Environmental > Aquatic > Marine > Hypoxic...
GCAATTACTGCAACCGGGAAATAGTCACCCGTATGAAACACCAGCTCATACATAGTGTCTGCCGAATTATCTTCGAGCGCAACGGGTTCAGATATTCTGCCCTCACTGTCCGAGTGCGTCTCAAACAGCCGTTGCGCCGAATGGTCGTCGGAGAGCCGGAAAAACTCTACACGAATCCCGGCAGCCGAGATGCCTTTTACAGAATCCAACACATGAGATGATATAACTGCCATTATCCCGTCCTATATGATAGTACTGCCAGCAATACCAGCCCTGACAACACGCCCCGAATCTATTCTATCGATGCCTTGTCTCGTTTGCTGGTGGTCGCCAGCACAATCGGACTGATAACACCCTTCGTCCGTACATTGACACAAGCTGTTTTACCGCTGGCCAGAGCTCTGCCTAGTGCGGGCCCCAGTTGCTCGCGATTCTCAACCAGTTCGCCGTAACCACCGAGCCCTTCGAACAACGAATGAAACGGGATATCTCGGAAGTCGGTGGCTACATGGTGATCGTGTCCGAACAACCTTTCCTGCTGCTGTGAAATGGTGGTCAATCCACCGTTGTTGTCTATCACAACCGTGATCGGGGTGTTCTCCTGGAATGCTGCTTCAACACTTAAGCCGCCGGAAAGAAATGCACCGTCACCACTGATCAATACAACCTGGCTACCGGGGTGATTCAACTTGGCAGCCAACGCAAAAGACACCCCGACACCCAGCATACTGAATGCACCCGGATGCAGAATCCCAGCCAGTTGCTGGCCGCCCCAGCCTGCCATATTGACCGCTATCTCTGACCAGAAATGAGTATTCCCACCGTCGATGACCAGCCAGTCATCGGCACCCAACGGCTGCTGAACGTCTAGCGCCAGCTGCAGTGGGTGAATCCGGGCATCGTCTTGATCTGACTGAATCAGTTCTGCCGTCATCTGATCTACCCACTCGCCCCGCAGCGCTCGATTCTTTTTAAGCCAGGCATCGCTCGAGCTCCAGGCCGGGTCCTCCGCCAACTCGCAAAGTGCATCCAGAAAAGCACCCGGATCGCATAACAACGTATGGTCCGCTGCTCTATTTAGTTCGAGTTCTTCCGGCGAGCCGTTGATGCAGACCAGTTCAGTCGTCTCAGGAAAGAATGGCGGGTTACCAAAATTCATCTGGTTGTCGAGTCGACCGCCGATAACAAGCGTTAAATCAGAATCGGCAAGCGCATTTTTGGAGGGTGCGTACTGATGAACATCAGCAAGGCCCATGTAAACTTCGCTTTGTTCACCCAACAGCTTCTGGTGGTAGGGAATGTTGAAAACTGGCATCGCAAGTGCCAGACCCGCTCTTTCCAGCTTGTCGGCAGCGCTTGACCACCAGACGCCGTGACCACCAATCAAAATCGGCCGCTGTGCTGCGCGGACCTTGTCTAGGATGGCCTCAAGGTCATCCGGACGGGGCCATGCCCGCGCTGGGGGCAGTGGTGCCCGTTTGAACGGCCGTTCTGACTGGCCGGCTTGCGCCTCATACGAGGAGAACATGATGTCCACCGGAATACTCAGATGCACAGGACCGGGGTAACCACTTAGCGCTATTTTGTAAGCGCGATCCACAAATTCGAACATTCGTGTCCCGTCAGTGACTGATGCACTGTATTTGGTCAGCGGTGCTGCAATAGATACGTCATCGATCTCTTTGAACCCTCCGCTACCTTCGCGCTTGAGGGTACTGGAACCGGTAATAAAGATCACTGGTGATCGCTCGCCCCAGGCCTCCATCATTGCAGGCACGGCGTTGGCAAAGCCTTCCGGACCGACCAGACAGACGGTAGGCTTGCGTGTGATCCGTGTGTTCGCATCAGCCAAGTGCCCGGCAATCTGCTCATGGGGTGTATTGATCACTGGTATCCCACATTCCATCAGACCTTCCAGGGCCGGATTACAGAATCCACCACTCAAAGTAAATACCCGTGAGATGCCCTTCTCACGCAATGCACGGGCAAGAAGCATACCGCCTCGTACCGTCATGTAGACCTCTCCAAACAATTCACCCTATTCAGACTTACCTATTCGGTACTTGCCGGATCTACAGCACCCGGTTCATACCAACACATTTTGATCGAGATGAGAAACGTCTGTACAGCCGATCTGCGCCAGTGCCAGAAGCATCTCGTTCTTCAGCATATCAACGAGACGGAACACGCCGCGCTGGCCGTCTGCACCCGATGCATAAAGAAACGGCCGGCCAAGCATGACAAAATCTGCCCCTAGAGCCAATGCCTTGACGATGCCCTCACCGCTGCGTATTCCACTATCGAATATCAACGGGTAATCAGCACCGACGGCCTGTCTGATCTCGGGCAACATATCGATCGCCGCTGGTGCAGCATCGAGCTGTCGGCCGCCATGATTGGAGACATAGACAGCATCGACACCGGCATCCCGTATCCTGACGGCATCATCTGTTGACAACACGCCCTTTAGGATCAACTTTCCCGGCCACCGCTCGCGCAACTGGTCCAGGAACTGCCAGTCTATATGACCGCGAATCTCATTCCGGGTGAACGTGGGTTTATTACCGTTGTTACCAGTGGACACGACATTTGCCGGCTTCGGTACACCATTGACGAGCGTGTGATACACCCACTGCGGATGAACCGCGAAATCTAACAACTGTTTCGGCCGTATCCGAAAAGGTGCCTCAAATCCCTGGCGCTGTTCACGCAGGCGGGCAGACACAACCGGCACATCAACGGTCAGCAACAAATACTCGTAGCCCGTATCCTCTGCCCGCTGGACAAGATCCAGCGCATCACCAACTGACGGCCCGACGTACAACTGAAACCATCCGTTACCAGCGGATCTTTTGCCCATATCCTCAATGCTGCTTGAGCCAAAGGTGGACAAACACACCGGTATGTCATGATCCACAGCCGCTGCTGCAAGCGCCTTATCAGTATTTGGCCAGGCCAAGTCACACATGCCCATGGGGGCTATCCCGAAAGGCAGTCCCCAGGTTCGACCCAGAAATGTTTTTGCCAGTTCTCGTTGCCGGATATCGACGAGAACACGCGGCAGCAGGCGAACCTGCTCGATTACTTCTCGGTTCAGGCGACTCGATGTCTCGAATCCGGCAGCGCCGTCTACAAAGTCAAACGTAATCCTGGGCATCCGCTGCTGTGCAGCAAGGCGAAAATCGTCTACGCAATAGTATTTTCTAGGCATTTGTTTCCTGAGCTGGCAGATTATTCAGAACAACCCCACAGGTTATAGAGGCTAGACTTTACAGAACCGTGTGATTGGCGTCATTTACTTTAACTTGATGCTTGCCATCTGCACGGTGCACCACTTCAGTTCTGCCAAGATAAACACCAACGCCAATTAGCAAACACCTGCCAGAATTCGTATGTTGTCATTAAATCCCTGTGGACCGACCTGAATCTAGGCCGGGTAATAGGAGAATAAATTGAGTCATCAACCAGAAAGTCAGAAATACGACGCACAGCCCCCGTCTACGGTCAACACCTGACCTGTCACGTAGGCGGCCTCTTCGGAGCACAGAAAAACGGCTGCACCCGCTATCTCGTGAGGTTCACCCCAACGACCCAAGGCCGTGCGACTGAACAGTTTTTTAGAAAGATCCTCATCGGCAACCATGGTCGCATTGGTTTCGGTCGCAAAAAAGCCAGGGGCCAATGCATTAACAGTAATGCCATCTGGACCGAGTGCAGCGGCAAGCGTACGGGTCAATGACTCAAGCGCGCCCTTGGATGAGGCATAAGACGGACTCAGCTTCAATCCCACGGCCGAACCCAATGCACTCATATTAACGATACGTCCCCATTGTCGGGCGCGCATCAGTTCCACGACCTCCCGGCAAAGAAGAAATGCAGAGGTCAGGTTGACCTGTAACAGTGCCTGAAAATCGGGACCATCAATTTCCTCGATAGACCTGCGATCACGCAATCCGACGTTGTTAATCAGGATATCCAGCCTGTCGTGTTCACTGGCAATAGCGGATAGTGCCGTTGCGCGTGCGGAATCGACCGACACATCAAACACCAACTCCTGTGCACTGCCGCCCAAAGACTTGATCACTGACACAGCGTTTGCCACATGGTCTTTGTCCCGGCCATTTACTAGAACATGAGCCCCGGCCCGGGTGAGCCCTTTAGCCATTTCAAATCCCAGTCCCTGGGTACTCCCAGTCACCAGTGCAACCCTACCAGTTAGGTCAAACATAGATTCCATTTATTTCCCTTACATCACTGAACACAGTCGTAACGCATCCAGGGTCGCAGCAGCGATATTTCGACTCGCCACTGCATCACCGATTCGGTGCAGTTCGAACGTAGTATCTGCCGTTGTACTCGCAACCTGTGGCGATCCCGACAAAAGTGCATCAATATCTGTGACCCCGTCATTAATCGAATCTGGGCGCAATTGTTGGTAAAGCTCATCGACAGGCTGTGTGCCGACGTCCACAACCACCTGTTCTGTATAGCGTATCGTTTCGTTCCCATTGAGCTCACAGGTAAAACAAACTCGCAAACCTTCATCTTCCCGCGATACTGAGGTCAGTCGATGGTCGAAAAGTGTGTCTACACCTTGTTCGAAAATTTGCCGGCGCCACACCACTCGTTCCGAGTAGACCAGTTCCGGCGCCAGTAACCCGTCAATACCTACCAACGTAGCCACATAGCCTGCCGATGTGACCTTCTCTGCACATAGAGGACCTACATGCCGCCCGGTGCCATCATAAACAATGACATTGTTCTCAATCGGAACTTGTCCTGTGAGCAAATCCCAGCTGGTGGTGCACAATTCACCACCTTCGAGGAAATCTACATCTGGGATACCGCCGGTCGCAATGATGACCACATCCGGTCTCTGTGCCATCACCTCTTTAACACCTGCCAATGTATTCAGCCGAAGACCTACCCCCAAACGGGCAATTTCACTAACCCGCCAATCAATTACGCCGACAAGTTCACTACGCCAACTGCCACCGGACGCGATGATGACCTGGCCACCGAGCTGGTTTGAGGCCTCGAAAAGGATGACCTGGTGGCCGCGTTCCGCGGACACCCGCGCAGCTTCAAGGCCGGCTGGCCCTGCACCGACCACAACAACACGACGGCTCCCTTGTACACAGGGCGTGATCACCTGCGGCAGCTTGAGTTCTCGACCCGCGGCCGGGTTGTGCAGGCATGTCGGTCGATTAGCTGACATACAGTGGGTCGCACCGACACACGGACGTATGCGATCTTCCTGCCCGGCCACGAGTTTGTTTACGATCTGAGGGTCGGCAATGTGCGCCCGTGTCATAGCAACCATGTCCAGCAGGTTCTCGGTAATCGCATAGCGCGCAGTGGCAATATCGGTGATTCGAGCCGCATGAAACACCGGCAGGCCCACATGTTGTTTGAATTCACCGACTCGCTTTAACCACGGTGCGCTAGGCGACGCCATTCCCGGCATGCTGTCGACCGCAAGGGCGATCTCCGTATCAACGTTACCGTAATTTCCGTTGAAAAAATCAATCAATCCACTCGATTCGAACAGACCCGCTATCCTGAGGCAGTCCTCAAAATCGAGATGATCTCCACCTTTCTCATCGACGACAAATCGGAACCCGACGATAAAGTCATCACCAACCTGTCGACGAATTTCTTCGTATACCATCAAACCGAAACGACAGCGGTTCTCCAGGGAACCACCGAATTTATCCGCACGATGGTTGGTATAAGGAGACAAGAACTGACCGATAAGATGTCCTGAACCCAGGGTTTCTATGCCGTCGAGGCCACCATCCCGACAGCGGCGGGCAGCCGCCCCATAGGCCTTGATCACCCGGTCAATGTCATGCCGATCCATGGTCTTGGGAAAACTGCGATGCAGCGTCTCGCGAATCGGCGATGGACCAATTGCCGGCAACCACTCGCCAGCATAGCATTCTGCCCGCCGCCCCAGGTGACTTATCTGACACATGAGCGCACAACCGTGATGATGGACTTTGGCGGTGAACTGCTCGAACAACGGAATTATCGCGTCGGTGCTCACGTCAACCTGCCCAGAGGGCCAGAGCGAATCTGGTGCTACCGATGCTGATCCACCGAACATCGTCAATGCCAAACCGCCACGAGCCTTTTCTTCGTGATAGGCTTGGTATTTGTTCCCTGTCAAACCATTCTCATCCAGCCCACACGCATGGCTGGTGCTCATGACGCGATTTTTCAGTGTCAAGTGTTTGAGTTTAAAAGGCTGTAGCAGTGGATCATTGCTACTGGATAGCTCATCAATCTGCATAGTTTGTCTCCGCTGATCTACTGCAAGCCAATCAAGTTTTGGTCGCCGCTTAACTTAAACATATTAGTCAATTACCTAAGACGTTACCGATGGTGTCCGATTATCTCCTGTTGGTGACACCATCACCAGCCAGAAGCTCGGGAGATCTGGCGAAGCTCAAGCAATACACGCAGGGTTATACTTGACAATCATGGAATTCAAAACAGACGTCGTCATTATCGGCGCAGGTCCCAGTGGGCTTTTCCAGTGCTTTGAACTGGGGTTACTGGGCATCGACGCCCACATCGTCGACTCGCTCCCTGTTATCGGTGGGCAGTGCAGTATGCTCTATCCCGATAAGGCGATCTATGACATTCCAGGCCTACCTATTGTTGGCGCCCAGGAATTAATCGACCGCCTGGCCGAGCAACTCAAACCTTTCGATCCTACTTTTCATCTGGGCCACCGCGTGACTCGATTGACGCGCCTGGAAGACAACTCTTTCGAATTACACACTGAGGGAGACATCTGCTTTCAGACCCGGGCTGTGGTCATCGCTGCTGGTCTTGGTGCATTCAAACCCAGGCCTTTACGCCTTGACGGAATTAATCAATTCGAACAAACCAATCTCCACTATCATGTGGCAGATAAGCTCCACTTTAAAGGCAAGAAAGTAGTCATTCTAGGCGGAGGCGATTCAGCCCTGGACTGGGTACTGGAGTTGGCTGTTGTGGCAAAACACGTGCATATCGTCCATCGCCGAAATGAATTCCGGGCAGCACCCGCTTCGATTGCCAAAATGCATGAACTAATTGACGATCCGAATCAACCCGTCGACTGTCTGATCGGCCGTATACCGAGCTATCAATCAGACCAGGGTAAGATCACTGCTATCGATGTCGCGCCATTTGGGGACAGTGAACCACAGCGACTTGAGCTGGATGAACTTCTAGTATTCTATGGTCTGTCGCCGGACCTTGGTCCTATCGCTGACTGGGGACTGGACATCGAACGCAAACACATCAGTGTAAATCTAGAAACGTTTCAGACCAATATACCCGGAGTCTACGCTATCGGTGACATCAACACCTACCCCGGCAAAAAGAAACTTATTCTGAGCGGTTTCCACGAAGGAGCCCTGACCGCTTTTGCAATCCAACAATATCTTGATCCCGACACGAAACACAAGCTGCAGTACACCACAACCAGTTCTGCACTCCAGAAGCGCCTGGGCGTACAGGACAATGCAGAATGAACCCAGGGTTGATACGACGACCGGATGATCTTTAGATGATCACTGGTCAGTGGTCCTATATCAACTTGCTGGAAAATCCACCCAATCGCCCCGCTCACTGTCTGAATATTGGCCGCAATAGCCCCCGTAGCGGTGGCTGAACTCAAGCCTTCAGTTGCCATCCTTCTTACCCTAGTTGTAGGTACAACAGGTGGCGCATTATTTAATTTCTGGGGACTTCCGTTACCCTGGATGTTAGGGAGTATGATTTTTGTATCTGCCTGCGCAATTCTAGGCGTACCTGTTCGTCGGTCCATGCCGCTGCGAAATATCATGATTGTTGTGCTGGGCATTCTCCTGGGTAGTTTTTTTACCCCGGGGGTCTTTAGTGACCTGACTACTTGGGGAAGTGCATTACTGGTAATGCTGGTATACGTCATCGTGACCACGACCGCAGCTGTCCTTATATTTCGTCGACTTGGTTATATGGATGCTACGACTGCGTATTTCTCAAGCACTCCGGGTGGCCTGGGAATCATGGTAATCGCTGGAGAAGAGGCCGGTGCGGACAGCCGACTGATTCCAATTGCCCACGCGACACGAGTTTTCCTGGTTGTCTTTTCAATTCCGCTGTACTTCGTTACTGTCGTCGGTGTTGAAGTGCCCAGTATTTCTACCTTTTCTACTTCAGCAACATCGTATCCTGACTTCCAAGAATTTATTCTCCTTGCGAGTTGCGGATTGATGGGCTTCTGGCTGGCGAGCCGTATTGATCTTGCTTTCGGTCGAATGCTTATTCCCATGGTCTTATCTGGGGTCGTCTATTATCTTGACCTGGTAACCACCCCATTACCAACTCCTTTAATCACTGTCGCTCAAGTCGTCATTGGCTCTGCCATTGGGGCACAGTTTCGGGGTATGCGTTTACTTAGCATGTTTCGTGTTGGCATAGCCGCGATAGGTGCAACGGCTATCATGCTGGCAGTGGCAGCTGGGTTCGCAAAGTTATTTTCACCAATCCTCGACATCAGTGAAGACGCGTTGCTGCTTGCGCTAGCACCTGGAGGTCTTGCAGAAATGAGCTTGATTGCGATATCGATGAACAGCGACACTGCATTCATTGCGACTCTGCATATCTTTCGTATTACGATGATTGCTGCTGCCGGGCCCACATTATTTCGATTATTGCGTAATCTAAGTAACAAGACACCCCTAGAACGAAGGAATCCCTCCAATGACTGATTCGCTTCAGACGAGTCGGTACCTTACACGATAGAACAGATCCCCGAAGTCGCTAACGCTACGACTTGATGCGCTCGTTACCAGGGTCGTATAGCGGCTCCAGTGACGCTTGAGCGGGGTACCGCTTACATGCCACTTCAATCTCATAGCTGCCGCTGTTCACAAATTCAGAGTCAACACCACCTCGCTCTAATGGATTGTTGACGTAGCCCATACCCACACTCCCCCCAAGCGTATGTCCGTACATGCCACTGGAAATGTAGCCGCAGATTGTACCGTCACGGATGATGGGCTCATTGTGGTACAGCATCACCTCAGGATCTTCCATCAAGAACTGCACCATACGTTTTGCAACAAGGCCACTCTCTTTTTGTTTGAGCAAAGCTTCACGGCCAATAAATCCGCCTGGCTTGTCAAAACGGACTGCAAATTCCAGTCCGGCTTCTATGGGTGTATCCTCATCAGCGATATCATGGCCCCAGTGGCGGTAGGCCTTTTCGATACGAAGAGAATTCATCGCATGCATGCCGACGTTGGTAAGTTCCAGATCCTGGCCGGCCTCAACCAACGTCTCGTAGACATGTGCAGCCATATCACTCGGAATCAGCAGCTCCCAGCCCAATTCCCCAACATAAGAAATGCGCGACGCCCGAATGGTCGCGTAACCCAATTGAACCTCCTGCGACGTTCCAAACGGAAATGCACTATTTGAAAAATCACCCGGACTCACTTGCTGCAGCAGCGCACGAGAATTCGGCCCCTGGACATTAATCCCTGCATAGGCCGCTGTGACATCAGTCAGCACTGCATGGGCGTCTGACGCGATATGTCGCTGCAACCAGTTGTAGTCTCGAGTGTGACTGGAGAATGCCGTCATCACGAGATAGGCATCTTCGGCTAATCGGGTCACGGTGAGGTCGGCTGATATTCCACCCTGTTCATTTAACCATTGGGTATAGACAATTCGCCCAGGCGCAACGGCCATGTTGTTTGTAGAGATGTAATTGATAATGCTTTCAGCATCTCTCCCTTGAAGGAGAAACTTGGAGAACGTAGAGATGTCCAACAGGCCGACATTTTCTCGAACAGCCCGGTGCTCATTCCCGGAGTAAGTCAGCCAAACCGGTTTGCCATAAGTATGGTCGTACTCCGGTGTTACCCCCTCAGGCGCAAACCAGTTGGGCCGCTCCCAGCCCCCCGCCTCCCCAAAACAGGCATTTGCCTTGGCCAGGTGCTCATGCAGCGGTGTACGCCGGATACCGCGTGCGGTCTCGGGCTGGCGAAATGGCCAGTGCATCGCGTACAACAGGCCAAGGGATTCGGTTGTCCGATCGTGCAGATAACGCATGTTGGACTGAAATGACAGGGTTCTCCGGATATCCACGTCCCACAGGTCAAGCGAAGGATGTCCGTCCCTGATCCATTCTGCCAGGACCTTACCCGCACCACCGGATGACTGAATACCGGTTGAATTAAATCCTGTAGCCACAAACACACCTTGAACTTCTGGCGCTTCACCCAAATAGTAACGATTGTCCGGCGTAAAACTCTCCGGACCATTGAAAAATGTCTGAATCCCCGCTGTTTTAAGCAGCGGTATGCGGTGCATCGCATGTTCGAGCATCGGTTCAAAATGATCGAAGTCATCGGGCAATGCATCGAAACTGAAATCAGGTGGGATACCAGCACCACCCCAGGGCTTGGCTTCGGGTTCGAAGGCACCCACCAGCAACTTACCGGCGTCTTCCTTGGCATAAAAGCAGGCCGATGGCTCGCGCAGTACCGGCAGTTCACTGGGCAGATCATCGATCGGTTCGGTCACGATATAAAAGTGCTCAGCCGCGTGTAGAGGAATATTGACACCAATCTGCCGGCCGAAATCGCGTGACCACATTCCACCGGCAATCACCAGGTACTCACAGCCGATCTCTCCAGAGGCCGTCTGTATGGCACTGACTCGGCCATTATTAATCGTCGCTCCAGTAACGGGGGTATTTTCTAGAATCGTTGCGCCGCCGTTGCGTGCACCCCTGGCCATTGCCTGGGTGACATCGATGGGGTTGGTCTGTCCATCACGAGGCAGAAAAACGCCGCCGATGATGTCATCGGTGTGCATGACGGGATACTTTTCAGCAATCCACTCGGCGGAGACTTCTTCGACCTCCAGTCCGAATACGCGTGCCATCGATGCGCCCCGCTGGAGTTCTTCTAACCGTTCAATATCAGTGGCGACAGAAATCGAACCATTCTGTTTCATTCCCGTGGCCTGGCCCGTTTCCTCCTCCAACTCGAGAAAAAGTTCCGCCGTGTACTGGGCGATTTTTGTCATGTTTGCAGTTGCTCGAAGTTGACCGACCAAGCCTGCGGCATGCCAGGTGGTCCCGCACGTCAGCTGTTTTCGCTCGAGCAAAAGTACATCAGTGATTCCGATCTTGGTCAGGTGATAGGCGATGGAGCAGCCAACTGCCCCGCCACCGACAATTACAACCTGCGCCTGCTCAGGCAGAGTATCTGCCATAGTACTTACCTCTAGCCAAAATAAACCTGTAATACCAGGTGATTATTGACAGTTTCAAGTTTGATACTGAACCAAAGTGTACCTAATTCATGGCCGATTCAATAACAGTGGCACACTGGTTGGCCCAGGCTGTTCGAATCTCTATCTCTATCAATGTTGTACTGCGTCACTCCGAATCCCATCTGTCACCTCAGTGAGCGGTGCCAGAACATTGTGCACCTCGGACTTCTGCTCTGTTGAGAGCGGAATTTGATTGTGATATGTCAGTATTCGACATAGACTTTCTGTACCTAGGCCCCTCTAGGAAATCATACAGATCTCAACCGTAACAGGAGACTGCACTATGACTGATTCTGTCAATACAAACCCTGACTACACACCAGCTATGTCAGAGGCGATTCCACTTGGACTCCAGCACGTGCTGGCAATGTTCGTCAGCAACTTCACCCCGGCGATCATTATAGGTGGTGCGGCTGGTTTTGCGTTTGGAAGTTCCGATGCGGTCTTTCTAATCCAAATGTCCATGCTCTTTGCAGGCATCGCGACACTGTTTCAAACCATCGGATTTGGTCCAGTGGGTGCACGACTACCGGTAATGCAGGGCACCAGCTTCGCCTTTGTTCCAGTCATGATTACTATCGTTAAAACCGCCAGTATGAGTGTATTGTTTGGCAGCATTATTGTTGCCGGTATTTTCCACGCGCTCCTCGGAGCAGTTATCAGCCGTATTCGACATTGGTTTCCGCCTCTGGTCACAGGTCTGGTGATCGTGATCATCGGCTTGATGCTGATCCCTGTTGGTATTGAATATGCTGCGGGGGGTGCGGGAGACTTCAACAAGGGTAAACCCGATTGGGGTTCGGCCAGCCATTGGATCCAAGCCTTGATTGTTATGCTTGTGGCTCTGGGTGTGAAGTTCTATAGCAAGGGAATTCTCTCGAGTGCCGCCATCCTGGTTGGCCTGATCGTTGGATACGTTGTCAGCATCCCCATGGGATCAGTAAATTTCTCCGGGATCGCCAATGCTGCTTGGTTCGCCCTACCTCAACCATTGAGTTATGGGTTGGAATTCAACATTACTGCCATTCTCGCCATGTGCTTGATGTGCATTATCAGCGCCATCGAAACCGTTGGAGATATTTCCGGCATTACCAAAGGCGGCGCGGGACGAGAAGCAACAGACAAGGAACTAAGCGGGGGAACGGTTGCAGATGGCCTAGGCACAGCCGTTGCTGGCGTATTCGGTGGCCTGCCTAACACGTCTTTCAGCCAGAACGTTGGCCTGGTCTCATTAACCGGCGTGATGAGTCGATCTGTCGTTACCATCGGGGCGATTTTTCTGATTATCTGCGGATTGGTTCCAAAGGTAGGCGCGATCGTTTCTTCAATGCCGATTTCGGTCCTGGGTGGCGGTGTAATTCTGATGTTTGGCATGGTTATCAGCGCTGGTATTAATATGCTCAGTGCAGTTACCTGGAATAGGCGCAGCATGTTTATCATGGCAATTTCAGTATCTATTGGCCTGGGGCTAAAGATGGTGCCGGAGTCTCTGCAACACATCGGAGGGAGCACTTTGCCAATGTTGATGACGTCCGGCCTATTACCAGCTGCCGTGATTGCAGTAGTTCTTAATCTAGTTCTTCCCGACGAACAGGAATCTTGAACTCTCGGTAATGTTTCTTCGAATTGGGGGTATCCCGGTATGGATCGGGATACCCCTATAATTCGTTCCATCTTCAAAGTTTTTTTGCCCTGGCTCATTCACATGATCAGGTTCCAGAGGCTTGCTATAATTTGGTGACAATTCGCCCCCGTAGCTCAGCTAGGATAGAGCAATCGCCTCCTGAGTCGATCCTGGGCACCAGGGTCGGAAACGCCCTGTGTGAATCTGCTCAAACTCGGTGAACCCTCAGCACTTCGGGTGGTGGCAATACCGAGCCAAGCCCACACTGAGTGGGAAGGTGTAGAGACTTAACGGGCAGCACCTAAGGGCCTTTGGCCTAGCGGTGAAGATAAAGTCCAGACCACAAACAGTGAGTGACTGGCAATGAAAATTGCAGTGGTAAGAAGCGATAGGTCGCAAGTTCGAATCTTGCCGGGGGCGCCACTCAAGCCTGTTCTACCTGTGGGAAACTTGTGTATAAGTCTGTGAGCAGCCTGTGAATTCTGATTGCAGACGTCACGCCGGTCTGCTCAGGCGTCTTGGTGCCATGCTGTACGACGGATTCCTGCTTGCAGGCGTTATGATTGTTGCTGCTATTCCACTGCCCTTTTTTCAGTCGGCGGCAGATGATTCTGCCTGGGTACGGGCTCTAATTCAGATTTACCTGGTCTTGGTCTGTTTTCTTTTTTTCGGCTGGTTCTGGACGCACGGTGGACAGACACTCGGCATGCGGGCCTGGCGACTTCAACTGTGTCGCATCGACGGTCAAAACCTGGCATGGTCAGCTGCAGTTGTCCGTTTCTTGAGCGCTCTGTTGTCCTGGCTGGCACTCGGACTTGGGTTTTTCTGGGTTGCCATCGACCCACAAAATCGAGCCTGGCATGATCGGCTATCCAAGTGCATCGTGGTCGTACTCCCACCGCGCCCATGACTGGCACCAGACTACTGTAACAGTGGATAGTTTTTGAATTCGATTCAATCTGACCGCAGGTTTATTCCAGACTTGCAATTATTTCTTTGTGGTAACTTCGATTGTCATGTCGACTCATCTCCTGAAGTCCGGTCGGACTGGTGATATTGATTTCGATCAGCATACCGCCGATCACATCAATACCCGCAAAAACCACACCCCGCGAAACAAGATCTGTCTTTAGCCCAGCACAAATCTCCCGGTCACGGTCAATGATTTCACTGGCCAGTGCCTCGCCGCCCTGATCCAGATTATTCAGCTCCACACCCTCAGCGTGCAGGCGAAGAATGGCACCCAGGGGCTCACCGTTCAGCAGCAGAATTCGCTTATCTCCCTCCTTCGCTGCATCAAGATACTGCTGAACAATCACCCAGTGAGAACCACCATGAGTTGCAAGTCTGATCTGAGAGTCCAGATCAGACTGTTCAGCATCCACAAAAAGGATACCCGCACCGCCATGACCATCAACCGGTTTTAGCGTAGTACGACCGTGCTGCTGTACAAAATCAACGATCTGCGCCGAGTGCCTGGCAACCATGGTTGCCGGTGTGAACTGCGGATATTGCAGTGCAGCAAGTTTTTCGTTCCAGTCACGTATGGTCGACGGTCGATTGATCACCTTGACAGATGCTGGCAACAGATCCAGCAACATCGTCATATAAAAGTAGGCACGGTCCACTGGTGGATCGGTGCGGATCCACACAGCATCCATATCGGCCATCAGGACAGGCTCCTCTGATTCAGGTTCGAAAGGAACCTGTGGGTCGTCCTGCACATTGACCCGCTGCGCTGTCGCCATAACTGATGAATCTTTTACATATAAATCACCAGCATCGAGATAGTAGACCTGATGTCCCTGCTCGCACGCTGCGAGCATCAAGAAGTAACTGGTGTCCTTGTGGGTCTTGACCGCCTCCAGCGGATCCATAATAAAAGCATGCTTCATAAGGCAAGCTTAACCGCTTTAACTGTCGATCGGCTAGCGGCCCCGGCGGCGTCTTCCTTTACGTACCCGGTCCGTCTTGGGGCTGTCGTGCGTATCTAAACAACGCGCCCGTGTGCCCTCGGTTACAGGCCCAAGCTCCCCCACCACAGTCTCGATATTCGGCACATCGCTTTTCTGATGGCTTTCAAGCGCGAGTCGCATGGCCTTCAGGTGATTCGGTGTTGTACCGCAACAGCCGCCAATAATTCTCGCGCCTGCGTTCAACGCTAGGCGGGCATATTCAGCCATCAACTCGGGTGTTCCGCTGTACTGGATTCGGCCATCAACGTATGCCGGGATTCCGCAGTTTGACTTCGCCACCAGGATATCACTGTCATCGATCTGTCTGACCATGGCCAGTAATGCACCCAACAGATCGGCAGCCCCGATACCGCAATTTGCGCCAAACGCTACCAGTCGGGGCACCATTTCACGATAAAGACCAACAAGTTCCATCGGTGAAACTCCCATCATAGTGCTGCCATTGGTATCGAAGGTCATGGTTGCTACAACCGGAAGTCCCGTCGCTGCTGCTGCCTGTCCGGCGGCCCGCATTTCCTCTTTGGAGGACAGCGTCTCCAGCCAAAGCACATCGACACCCCCGGACGACAGTGCTTGTGCCTGCTCTGCAAATGCTTCGGTCGCATCTTGGAGCGAAAGATTGCCGACCGGTTGCATAATCTCACCGGTAGGTCCGATCGAGCCGGCGACCACAACCGGATGGTCTGCCCGATCCGCTTCCTCACGTGCAATCGCTGCAGCGGCATCATTCAGTTCAGTGACACGATCCTGTGCGCCGTGCAATTGGAGACGATAACGGCTACCACCAAAAGTATTTGTTAAAACAATGTCAGCCCCGGCACTGATAAACCGACGATGTAGATCTGCAACTCGGTCGACGTGGTCTGTGTTCCACAACTCTGGTGCGTCTCCAGACTGAAGCCCCATATCGAAGTAATTGGTTCCGGTTGCGCCATCCGCGAGCAACCAGTCTCGCTGCTGAAGAAGCTCTTGAATCTGGGGCATGCATTGATACCTTTGTCGTTAACGCGGGCACTGGACAATAAAAAGCCCGCGCCAGCTGTTGCTAGAGCGGGTTTGTGAGAACACCTTCGCTTTAGCGGATTTATTGAGCGCCCGCAAGCTGACTGTCAAATCGGCGCCGCACACCAACAAGGCTAACGCCCGCACCGCGGTGTGTCAATTTCTTCAGGTCATTTGTCGCCAGTCAGGTAAGCCAGCGGATTGGCCGGATCGATACCATCCATAAATGGTTTCCCACGATCCTGATGAGTGATCTGATAAATAGTTCCCAGCCAGTTATTAACAACCACCTTCCCCGTGTCACCCCAAGTGTTATGAGCCTGGATCTCTCTCTCAGGAAATTGATCTACTAAACTCGGTTTGTCGGAGGATTTCATTACTTTGTCCTGGAATTCTTGTAGAACATTTTTTGCGTCTTCCAGAAAATAGCTATTAGGGTAAGGCGGGTAATCTTTGATTTCACCGTTCAGATAACGGACAACTTCGCGTTTATACTCCTTGAGCAAGCTGTTATGGTCATATTCTGGATGCCCCTGGAAATAGACAAATCTGAAACCATCTTCACTGGTTGCTAGATGGACACCGGCTTCGTCACTTTCCATCAGGATATTGAGGTTGGCCGAGTTCATCTGCTCCGGATAAATTTCGTTCCAACGTGAGTGGGGCACATCAAAGCGGGTATTGGCCCCCTGTACCAGTGGATGACCAGATTTTGTTTCGTGACGGTACACGCCCCACCGTTTTGACGACAACGGCTGACGCTCAATCCCGTGAAAATATAACAGTGCTGCATGAGTTGCCAGGCAGGCACAGAGTGTGGACGTGACATTTATTCTGGCCCAGTCGAGCAAACTACACAGTGGCTCCCAAAATGCCTCGTCAACCAGCCTGAGATGGACTGGATTTGCACCACTAAGAATCAGCGCATCTAAACCTAACGCTTCGATATCTTCTGTCTGAAAATAGTACTGATCGATGTGACGCCTCGCTTTGTCTCCGCGGGGAATCTTGCGCGCGGTAAACGGGTAAACATAAAACTGGGCAATACGGTTACAACCGCCTACTAGTCGAAGAAACTGCCGTTCTGTCGGTTCCAGGGCAGCGTCTGGCATCATGTTAAAAAGACCGATGTGCAATTCGCGTATCGACTGGTCCTGAGCTCGACGCGGCGTCAGCACCTCTCCGCCTTCGGCGCGGTATCGACTAAAACTGGGCAGTTGTGTATTTGCAACTAATGGCATTATTCAACCAAGGCCCGTGGCAACGAGTTCGAGAAAATCATCCTCACCCTTGATATCATCCACCCGATCCGCCTCGACTACTACGCCGTATTCTTGGGCAATGGCCTCGTACAGCGGCAGGCGATGCTCTACGAGCAGCGGGAACATCCAGCGAAAATAATCTCCCGGGTCAATCTGTTCCGGGCCATCCAGACTGTTTTCAGCCAGGTACAACGGCAGGACCTGATCCAAAAAGCTTTCCTGGTAATACATTGGCTTGGGAGCCATCAGCGACCGCTCAATGATTTGATTGAGTAATGCCTCAGAGGGCTTTAGATACAAGATCAACGTATCTTCAGCCAATTGTCGGATTACATCAGGCTCGTCGAGTTCACATAGACTACCGCCGGCATCGTTGATGAAATTGGGATAACCATAGGTCTGACATGACTTTTGGATAAAGTCACGGACATCGTACATCGCCACAATTTCCGCCGACCGGTGGAGTGCCTGACGTCGCTTAAACTCGGCCACAGACAGCCCCCCCAATTCTGGATCACCGATCATACCGAGAAAGCTAGCGATCGGCGTGAGATTATTGATCGTAATGTTGTGGCAGATGTACATCGAATCCGAACGCAGCAAGTCTGCCAGAAACGGCACTTTCATCGCCTCTCGCTTGATGTTGTCCAAAATCGGCTCATCCAGATAACGGGTGCCAATTCGGTAATCTCCTGAATAATGGAACCAGGTATCGCGAGGTAGTTTACTGGCGAGTGTGGTTTTACCCGACCCAGACATCCCCAACAATGTAATGGCCTTGGAACTCCATGCCTTAAACGCCGTTGGGCTCATGTGCCCTTTGATCTGCACCACAGCCTATCTCCTTACTGAAACCATTGTTTCGACAAACCCGCACCCCGATGGGAGCAGAACCACCGTTGAAGTACTGTTAATGTCCTTGTCTGTCAACGGGTAAACAGTTCGGGACCGTCTAGTCGCCGATTCTTACCACTGTTCGACCCGTTACGCTGCCATCGATGTAGGCTCCGAACGCCTCTGGTAGCCCGTCAAAATCGATGGTCCGGCCGGCGATCATGTCAAGATGTGCCGGCTTGAGGTCGGTAGCTAACCGACTCCACGCCCGATCGCGTAATTCGTTCGACATTTCGATCGAGTTGATACCCAGTAGGGACACACCTCGAAGTATCAAAGGAAATACAGTTGTCTCCAGTTTAATTCCTCCGGCATTACCGATCGAAGCAATACTTCCCCACGATTTCACCGTCCGCGTCAACCAACCCAAAACCGCGCCTCCAACATTGTCAATTGCACCTCCCCAAAGCGCTTTTTCCAGTGGTCGGCTCCCCATATTCAGCGAGCCACGGTCAACAAAATCACTGGCGCCCAGCTCGCGCAAATAATCGTGCTGGTCAGATTTTCCGGTCATGGCAACCACGTCATATCCTTTGCTGGCCAGCATATCGATAGCAATACTGCCCACGCCTCCGGTAGCACCGGTCACAATCATGGGCCCATTAGCAGGGTTCTGTCCATTTTCTTCAAGTCGGATCATAGCCAGCGCCGCGGTAAAACCTGCTGTCCCCAGGGCCATCGATTCATGGAGTGTCAGCCCTTCTGGAAGCGGGACGATACTGTCTGAAGATATACGGGCGTACTCTGAATAACCTCCATCTACGGTTTCCGACAACAGGGCTCCGCACACCAGTACCTGATCGCCTACGCTGAAACGATCGCTTTCAGAATGCGTCACGACTCCGGATAGATCGATGCCCCCGTTGAGAGAGTCTACCCGCAGTATTCGAGCTGTTCCGGTGGCCGCGAGTGCATCTTTGTAATTGATATCTGAATAATGAACCTTAATGACCACATCACCTTCAGTCAGGTCGTCCACCTCGAGTTGTTCGAAGCCAGCCCGAACGTCTTTTTCTTGTTGGTGTATCCTGAACGCCTCAAAGGACATAGAATTCCCCGCTAATTCTTGCTCTGTATGGGTTGAAGTTTAACTGGGATCGAATACGTTTTCGAACACGGGTATAGCGGTGTCAGTTCAGACCATAATCCGGCAGTCATTCTATTTTGACAGCATCAACCTCGTCGAGGAATTTACAAATCATGACCAAAGACACGCTTTTCAGCCGAATTGCGCAACGGGAACTACCCGCTGACATCGTTTTCCAGGATGACCGTGTAACCGCTTTTCGGGACGTCAATCCACAGGCACCCACACACATCCTGATCATTCCAAACAAGATCATACCGACTGTTAACGACGTCACCGAATCTGATGAAGCAACGCTGGGACACATGTTTATCGTTGCCAGAGACCTCGCCCGTAGCGAAGGTATCGCCGACGATGGCTACCGCTTGCTGGTCAACTGTGGTGAGCATGCCAACCAGGAGGTTCTGCATCTGCACATGCATCTGGTGGGCGGTGTCCAACTGGGTCGCATGCTGTCACAGCAAGCTCGCAATCCGACGTAGTCTATAAACAGAATGCCCTGCCATATAAGCTTCAGAGCAGACTATGGCTTGCTTGTCGGTCTGTAATCCCCCTATCAATCCGAGTCCAGAAACATTTAGGGGAGTCGCTTCAGTTCTGGGATTTTATTAAGGCCTGGTCTATATCCCACAAGATATCGTCAAGCGTCTCCAGACCAACCGACAGTCGAATCATGTCGGGGCTCACGCCTGCTGTAATCTGCTCCTCTTCGGTCAACTGACGATGAGTGGTGGATGCGGGATGAATCACCAGCGTTTTTGCATCACCTACATTGGCCAAGTGACTCAGAAACTGTACCCCCTCGATGAACTTTATCCCCGCCTCCTGTCCCCCGTGGATACCGAAGGCAAGCAAACTGCCAGGACCTTTAGGCAGATAGGTCTTCGCAAGCTCGTTATAGGGACTGTCTTTCAGTCCAGCATACTTTACCCAGGCAACAGCCGAATGACTCTGCAGAAATTCTGCTACTGCCAGCGCATTGGCACAATGCCGGTCCATCCGCAAAGGCAGGGTTTCAAGCCCCTGTAGAAACAAGAAAGAATTAAACGGACTCAGGGTTGGGCCCATGGTGCGTAATGTTTCCATTCTTGCCTTCATGGTAAAGCCAAAATCACCGAAGGTCTCGTAGAACCGGATACCATGGTAGCCCTTGGAAGGTTCTGTCATTCCTGGAAAGTTGCCGTTATCCCATGGGAATTTTCCGGATTCAATTAGGGCCCCACCAATAGATGTACCGTGACCACCGATCCACTTAGTCACGGAGTGCACTACGATGTCTGCGCCGTGCTCGATCGGTCGACACAAGTAAGGCGTGGCAAAAGTGCTATCGATAACCAGCGGTAACCCCGCATCGTGGGCGATAGCAGCCACTGCACTGATATCGAGTACATTGTTTAGCGGATTTCCAATAGTCTCGGCATAAACTGCCTTAGTCTTGGAGGTAATAGCCTTCGCAAAATTCTGCGGATCGTCGGGGTCAACAAAATGCGTATCAATGCCCATCCGGCGAAACGCATAGTCAAACTGTGAGTACGTGCCTCCGTACAGGGTACTGGCTGACACCAGTTCGTCCCCGGCCTCGAGCAGGGTCAACAACGCTACCATCTGAGCAGCCATACCTGATCCGACGACCACACCGGCACGGCCACCTTCGAGTGTAGCCAAGCGCTCCTCGAGCACGGCACTGGTTGGATTCATCATCCGAGAATAAACATTGCCAAATGTCTGAAGATTGAACAGGCTTGCAGCATGATCGGTATCGTCAAAAACATACGACGTCGTCTGGTAAATGGGCACCGCCCTTGAACCTGTCGCGGAATCCGGCAACTGGCCCGCATGTAGGCACAGCGTCTCAAACCCAAATTCGCGATCAGCCATTGCTTTGCCTCAGTACACCAACCAGCGCGGACGCTTGCTTGATACAATGCCCGTCTTGATGCCAAAAAGATTGAGCCCACCCATCAGGCGGGCATGCTCTATTTTCATGCACCGGTCCATGACTACATCCAGACCGCCGTCTCTCGCGATAGATGCAGCTTCTTCGTTCACAACACCTAACTGAAGCCAGAAAACCTTGGCACCAATCGCGACAGCACTTGTGGCCAGTGGCGGAGTAACGTCGGGTCGCTGGAAAACATCGACAACATCAACAGGGTCCGGAATATCTTCCAGTGCTGGGTAGCATTTTTGTCCCAATATCTCTTCATAGTTCGGATTAACCGGTATGATCCGATAGCCATGATCCTGCAGATACTTGGCAGCAAAAAAACTGGGTCTCCACCAGTTTGCTGACAGTCCGACCACGGCAATCGCCGTATTCTGATTGAGAATTCGTCGAAGATCGTCAATATCGGTCATCAACAGTTCACCAGTCATGTTACCGGCACTCCCGGCCATCTAGGCAAAAGAAGGTGCTCCCAGTCGAGGATTTTACCTGTAAATAATTTTTTGCTTCAAATAAATCTTGACCAATAGACAAAGTTTCCAACTTTCCCTCCCCCGGTTGCTGACCATTAACTGCCATCCTTCAACAGTTCGGTCAAACCAGGTGAATCTGGGGCATTCACGTCGTTGCTCTTAATTTATAAGAGATTATTACACCATATGCCATCTATCTCCGATAAAATGCCGACGCTCTGATTCTCAAGCGAGCGAATACTCTGAACCAAACGAGCGCTACCCGATCACTGCATCCGGGCTGGCAAATTGTTGTTGTCTGTTGTGTTGTCGGTATTCTGTGCTACGGTGTCCGTCACTCATTTTCAGCGTTTTTTCATTCGATTCTGAATGAGTTTGGTTGGGGACGCGGTGATACCGCACTGATGCTCTCACTGCACCTGCTCAGTTATGGCATCTTTGCGCCCATTATTGGTACCCTGACAGATCGCTGGAAACCCAAACGGGTCATGCTGGCTGGCGTGATCATTGTGGGCACCACTGCGGCGCTTTGCAGTCTGGGATCGACTCTCTGGCATTTCTACCTGCTGTTTGGAGTACTCACCCCGATCGGATTGGCCTGTTGCGGGTCTCCGGTTATCAACCCGACCATCGCTAATTGGTTTACAGACCGCAGAGGCCTGGCCTTGGGGCTGGCACAGATGGGGGGCGGCCTGAGCTTTGTTTATGTGATCGCAGTCGAATACACCATAGAGCTATTCAACTGGCGGTTTGCTTATGTACTGATGGGCGCTGCTGTTGTTTGCATTCTGATACCACTCATTGCGGCCTTTTATCATTTCCACCCCTCACAAAAAGGTGTGTCCGCCTTCCGCTCAAGATACAACCAAGAGCGCTCGCCGAACCGGCCAAGACATAGGCAGAGCGAACGAGCTGAGTGGAATCTGCGACAGGCCTTAACCAGTTACCGGCTGTGGTTACTGGTTATCTCGAACATGTGTTTCTGGGGCAGCGGCTGCTACCTGGTACTAGCGCATCAGATTAAATTTGCTCTAGACATGGGCTACACCGGAATTCTGGCGACCTCGGTTTTTGCGATGTTTGGAATTTTCATGGTGGTTGGACAGGTCAGTTCGGCTATCTCGGATATTGTGGGACGCGAACTGACCGTGTTGGTTTCAACAATACTCGTGGTCTTGGCTGTCTCACTGCTAAGCAGTGTGTCCGACAATGAGAGCGCCTGGAAACTGTACGTTTACGCCATTACTTTTGGATTTGGTGCGGGTCTTTACTCTCCAACAATATTTGTCGGGGCTGCCGATATTTTTCATGGGCGCCACTTCGGCATGCTAAACGGGATCATTCTTGCCGGCCTGGGCTTTGGCGGCGCCTTTGGACCATCACTGGGTGGTTACCTGCATGACTTTTTTGGCAGCTATCGCTATGCGTTCTTCTTTGCGATTGCAAGTTTTGTGGTCGCCGGTATCTCATTTATCGTGGCCTCGCCCAGACACTACCGACAGCGCCACTGACTGTTCTGACAACTGTAGCTACACCTGCGATAAATCCCAACATAAACGGCCCGACCTCTTCAACGCCAAGCAAAGACTGGCTGTTCGTAATGTGATACCCGGGTCGTTCGTCCGCAAAGTGCAACCTCTGAAAACTGAAAGGCAATCGCTGCGGTTGGTGTGAATACTTCATCCTGCAGTGAGTTAAAAAGGATAGACAAAACCGGGCTTTCACTTTCTGGAATGTGGCGCAAACACGGTACACCTGGCTGCAGAAGGTCGCTGACCGGCACGTAAAAGACTGCCGCGACCTCGTCAGGGTCCGACCTCATCTCTCCTGAGTCCTCGAGCCAAATCACAACAGGCGTAATTCGAAAGCCGGATCGGGTTGCAAAATCATCCAACTGTCCGATAACGTTTTCCTCACGGGCAGTTAACCCCAGTTCCTCTTCGAGTTCTCTGAGTGCTGCAGTCTGGATATCTTCACCGTCATCCAGCCGACCACCGGGCAGCGCGTACTGACCGCTATGTCGAGCCAATCCGCTTGTTCTGCGGGTCAACAAGAAACAAGCATCGCCAGTAACTGGATGTTTGACCACGACCACAGCGACAGCTGCTAGGCGCAGCGTCTGGTCATCAATCCCCAGCCGATCGAATGCATGCAGATTCTGCTGACAGTGCCCGCGCAGCCGTGCGTCAAATGTGAGATCAATATCGTCAGCCACCGTCGAACTCCCGCGGGCACCAGCATTTCTCAATCACATTCAGGTATCTGCTGGCTCTCGCCCTGCCGAGAGTTCGATCGGCTGACCATGTGGCGTATTGAGGTAAGCACGGCGCCACTGTTCCACTCGCGACCTCACAGTTTTACTGTCCAGCACAGATTTCTCAAGCAGCAGCTTCTCGAGTGCAGCAAGCCAGTAGTGATAATAGGTATCTCCCAGATCCTGATCGCCGCTTTCCCTGGCTTGACTGATCTGGGCAGCCAGTGCCGCAGTCCATTCTGACCATTGGAACAAGCCTTGTTCTGACAACCGCAGCACAAGAGCAAACGCCTGCGCTTCCCACGGCTCTGCAAATACCGGCGCCTGATCACTTTCCCACAGATCTTTTGGCCCCGTGGGAACCGAAGTATTCATACTGAGTCGAGGTAGGGTTCCCACATATCAATGCTCACCCGGAAATCATTCTTATCGTCTTGGCCCCACAGCTCTGCAGCAGAAAAACTCACACTGTAGAGGTGCTGTCCTTCACGTACCCCCAACGCCTGACTGTCCGGGTACACATGCGCGCCGTGATGATCGTCCACGACACCCTGCTTACCCCGTGCATACCGCGGTAAGCGGGTATGTCCCTCGGGATTAATGTTCAGGACCTGCACGGAATCGCCAATCAGAAACCGTGGTGCCTGGTCGACCTCCATATTCACCGGCCCCCCTTTAAGCATCGCTGTTTCGACATCGGCAGCCTGTAAAACAGTAGCGGGTGAGGGGGCCTGTGAGGGAATTACTGTTCCACTGTCCAACTCCGACTGGGTGATTAGGCCCTTTTCAATGAGCAAGGCAATAAGGCCATTGAACCAGTTCTCGTAATAACTGTTCCGCATATAGTCCGCCGGATGCTGACGTTCTCTGGCATGGCGAGACTCATCAAGGTTCCAGTGACGAAGAAACCCCGCAGCCAAGGTCAGGGCAAATACCCGCCGTTCCCACTCACCGTGAAATACAGGTTCACCCTGCTCGGGCTCTGGATCTATGGGTCCGAGTCCGTGCATACCACCCAGGTCATGTCCGCCGTTCATCGTTCAGGTTTCCTTTGGTGGGTGGACTATTTCCACACCGATCATGGAATTACGGCTGACCAGAGACATCAGTGCATCCTGCGTCCAGTCGGCCGTTCCGGCAGGCCGCTCCGGCAGGACCATATACCGCATCTCGGATGTCGAATCCCAAACCTTAATCTCGACGTCTGGTCCGATCTCAGTACCGAATTCCGCCAATACGCCTCGGGGATCAATCACGGCACGGGCACGGTAAGGCGCCGACTTGTACCAGACCGGGGGGAGTCCCAGCACCGTCCAGGGATAACAGGAGCACAACGTACACACCACCAGGTTGTGAACCGTAGGTGTGTTCTCAATCACTTTCATGTGCTCCCCCTGCCGGCCGGTAAATCCAATAGACCCAATCGCCGCTGTGGCATCCTTAAGCAACCAGTCTTTGAATTCCGGTTCAGTCCAGGCCCGGGCCACGACCTGGGCACCGTTTTTGGGACCGACCCGGTTTTCGTAGGTGTCAATTAGCGCATTCAGGGCGGCAGGGTCAACCAGACCTTTCTCTACCAACAGGGATTCAAGGGCTTTGACTTTCAGTTCGACTTCAGACGGCGGTTCGGTATGGTGTTTATGGTCACTCATGGCTTCCCCCTACTGGAACACAGCGACGGCGAGCGCGAATTACCGCAACAGACTAATTTTGTCGCACGCTTCAGCACGCTGGTGGCTTGTGCAATCAGAACGATCATCTTAACTCAGTCTGGCCCATTTGTATCGACCGTACCAAGTGACCTGGTGCCTTCAGGTTGAGGTTGGCCTTGCCCCTGACCGCTGTGCTGGAATCTGGGCCAGAACTGCACCCGTGGCGACGAGCACCGCGCCTGTCACCTGGCTCATCAGCAAAGTGCCGCCAAACATCAGCCCTAACAGCAATACATAAAACGGCAGTGCGTTGATGTGCAGCGCGGCGATAGTGACTCCGATTTTCTCTGCACTGATCATCCAGCAGACCATCGACAGACCCACACCGAATGCGCACAAACCCCCAATCAGGGGAAGATCAGACACCGACCACGGCGCATTCAGATCGACCCAGCCACTCCCTTCGAGAACGAGTGCCACTGGAATCAGGCACAGTGCACCGCCGAGAATGGTCAACACAGTGCGGGGATAGGCTGGAATGACCAGTAAGCGTGTCACCGATACCCTCGAATACCACGTCCACAGAATTACCGCGCCCAGCACCAATAGTTCGCCACCCTGAAAGCCAGCCTGGGTCTGGGTGCTGGACCAGGAAACGAGCACTCCGCCACAGATAGCTAAGCCAATGGCGATCATGATCCTGGGAGACAGTGTCTCTTCATGTTTTATCACCCCCAGCATCACAGAAAACAGCGGAATCGTCGTTACGATGACACTCACATTAACCGGATTCGAATATTTGAGCCCGAGGTTCAGCGCAAACGTTCCGATACCGATTCCGACCGCCCCGATCATCAAAGCACTGCGAACCGGCCAGTTGGTCCAGCTATATCTATTCCTGATTCCCCATCCCATGAGCGTAAGCATCAGTGCACCACCACCCAGTCGAACAACGGCAAGCGACAACGCATCCCATCGCATAAGCAGCACTTCGGAGATCGGAAAACTGGTTGACCACAACAGCATGGAAAGTACTGCCATCACGTTGCCCTGCGTACGTACTGAAAAAGACGCCAATAACATCGTCGACATGCCGTGTTCCATTGGGATAACGCGACTATAGTGAATTTCTAATTTCAGGCGGGAGGTTTTTCCTGGCTCGTACTACCCGGACAACAGCACAACCGACCTGTTGAGACAGTGTTTCGATTGGGCAACGGTATTCAGGGCGCGTACTCAGCCGGTACGCGTTACAACACAGGGGCATTGCGTAGCGCAGACCCCAGTTCCGGATATAGAATATTATTTCATTATTGTCGGCGATTTAGAGTTTTATTTTCTAGTTTTTAGGGCACAATTTAGGCAAACTATATCGATTCGACGATCTATTGAGAAATTAAGCTATTTCGTTGCACACACTTACTAGAAAGCGCGGATTAGGTCCCTCAGGGCTTTAGTGGTGTCGGCCGTGAATCCCCCTGGGGTGTAAACCAACCCAACAAACACTACCGGTTCACTGATGAAAGACAACTACTACTTTGACAACGCAGCGACGACGCTACCCAAGCCAGAACCTGTTTACCAGTTCATGGACAAGTTCTTCAGAAGCCATGGGGTGAACCCTGGCCGGTCTGGTCACGAACTTGCGATCGAAGCCGAAACCATGATCATTCAGACTCGGCGCATGCTGGGCGAATTCTTCGGTTTTGGCGGCGATTCGAACCGAGTGACTTTTTCTCTCAATGCCACCGACTCAATGAACCTTGCGTTGCTCGGACTCCTTAACCCTGGGGATCACATGATCATCACACGAGTCGAGCATAACGCTGTACTGAGACCTGCCAATCACCTCGAACGCGACGGCGGTGTGAACGTTAGCCGAATCGCTGCCGACGGCCAAGGCTATATCGACCCGGAAGACATCCGCAAGGCAATTACACCTAAGACCCGCGTTGTGGTCGCTAATCATGCATCCAACGTCATCGGGTCTTTACAAAACATCGAAGCTATCGGCAAAGCAATTAAAGACACTCAAGCGATTTTCATCGTCGACACCTGCCAGACAGCCGGCGTTGTCGCCATAGATATGGACGCTTGGGAAATCGACATTCTGGTGTTCACGGGTCACAAGGGGCTCTTTGGCCCCATGGGAATCGGTGGAATGATCGTACGCGAAGATATTGATATTCGACCTGTCAAAACCGGTGGCACAGGAGTCAATTCGGTCTCGGATTTCCATCCGGACGAATACCCCCATCGGGTCGAGGTGGGTACGCCGTCGATTCCTGGCATTGCGGGGCTTAATGCTGCCCAGAAATGGTTTGCTGAACTCGGTCGAAGCACTACGGGAAACGACACCGACGTATCGTCACACAAAGCAGCCTGCGATGCTGCGCAGGATCATATCCATTCGCTGGAAAATCAGACAGCCCATCGATTGATTGAGGCATTCCAGGACATACCCGGTGTTGTAATTTACGGACCCGCAGAGAAGCAGCCCAGGGTCGCGACGCTTTCGATCAATATTGGAGATCTGCCCGCGGAGCAGGTCGGGACCATGCTAGACGCTGATTATGGGCTTTGTGTACGTGCAGGACTTCATTGTGCCCCTGTGATTCACCGGGATCAGGGCACACTGGCGCGTAACGGCACTGTACGTATCGCACCTGGTTATTTCACCGATGATGAGGACATTGAACAGGCAATCAAAGGTGTATCGGAAATAGCGACACTATAAAATCGAATTAAAGAACGGCAATGCCCAGTGCTTACGCTATAAACTTCTGAAAATGTAGGTGGAGGTCAGTCACATGAATTTCTGTGAGAGCGTTCTCGATCTAGTCGGTGACACACCGCTGGTCAGACTCAACAATATCGTTGAACCCGGCATGGCAACCGTCCTTGCCAAGATGGAAACCTTGAACCCGACGGGTTCAGTCAAAGATCGAATGGCCATCAATATGGTCAAACAAGCCGAAGAGGAAGGCTTGCTGAAACCTGGAGGTACGCTCGTAGAAAGCACCTCGGGCAATACTGGCTTGGGTCTTGCGATGGCAGCTGCGGCGAAAGGCTATCGCTGCATTTTTACGATACCGGATAAAATGAGCCAGGAAAAGATCGACATGCTCAAGGCATATGGCGCAGAGGTCATTGTCACACCGACAGAACTAGATCATCATCATCCCGACAGTTACGTGGAAGTTGCCAAACGAATCGCGGGACAGACACCAAACGCCTTTTACACAGACCAGTACAACAACATGTCAAACCCGGAGGCCCACTATTTAACCACGGGGCCAGAAGTCTGGGAGGCGACAGACGGGTTGATCGATTCTTTCGTCGCAGGTCTGGGCACCGGCGGCACGATCTCAGGTACCGGCAAATACCTCAAGGAAAAAGCCATGGCGGCCGGACGGGAAGTCCGAGTAGTCGGACCAGATCCCTACGGCAGTATCTACCATGATGCTTTCTACAAAGGTGAGTGGGAAGATCCGGGGATGTACCGCGTTGAAGGGATCGGCCATGATTTCATGGTTGGTACACTGGATTTTTCTGTCATCGACGAGGTGGTGAATGTCAGTGACCGGGACTCTTTCTTTATGGCGCGCAACCTGGCCAAGCACGAAGGCATATTTGCTGGCGGATCGACAGGCACCGTATTTCATGGTGCACTTCAGGAAGCACGCAATCTTGGGTCAGGAAAAATTGTCGTTGCGGTTGTCTGCGATTCAGGCGACCGCTACATCAGCAAAACATTTAACGACGAGTGGATGCGAGATATGGGGTATTTTGCACCACAGCGAAAACTCGGCACGGTACAAGACATCCTCGAATTCAAAAAGCAGCAGGTGGTTCTGGCTGACCCAAACGATACCCTCCAGTCAATCATAAATCAGATGGCTACGCTTGGGATTTCGCAGATGCCCATGACCATCGGCCAGGGGGACCTCAGAATGATCGAAGAACTGGACATTCTTCGGGCAGTAGCGGGTGGTGAGCACTCGTTAGAAGATATTGCACGTGATATCGCCCGACCTCTAGAAGGTCAGGTTGAACCTTCACAGACCCTGGACCAGATCCAACAAATTTTTGAAGAAAACAACGTCGCGATCGTTGTTGAGGATGGCCAGGTCGTCGGAGTGGTCAATAAAATCGACCTGCTTGAATTCTTTACCCAAAAAAACTAAAGAGGCCGCCTGAATCACCCGCACCTCACCATCAACCGGAGACGCACTGTTGAAATTTGATACTAAAGTTGTTCGCGCTGGCATTACACCCGACCCCACAACTGGTTCTATCCTGCCACCAATATATGAAACCGCCACCTACGTGCTCGAAGAGGTTGGTAAAGACAAAGGTTTCGACTACACCCGCTCTTCTAATCCTACTCGGCAGGTACTGGAAGCAAACCTTGCGGCGATAGAAAGCGCGGAGTACGCGATCAGTTTCGCCAGTGGAATGTCTGCCGTGGATGCTGCGTTCAAGCTGCTCAGCTCAGGTGATCATGTCATCTGTGGTGATGACGTGTACGGTGGTGTAACACGGCATCTGGACAACGTCCTTAACCGGTACGGCCTGTCAACAACTTATGTCAATTCAGTTGATGCGGATGCCGTCAGCACTGCTATCAAACCGACAACCAGAATGATCTGGATTGAAACACCAACGAACCCTCTGTTACGCATTACTGACCTGGAAGCCATGGTGAGAATTGCAAAGGAACACGAGATCCTCCTGGCTGTTGATTCAACTTTTGCAACGCCGGTATTTCTGCGCCCGCTTGAGTTCGGCGTCGATATCGTGATGCACAGTACAACCAAGTATCTCTCTGGTCACAATCAGATTATCGGTGGTGTGCTGGCTACAAATCGAAAAGATATCTTCGATGAGATGAAATATATCCAGAAGACCATAGGCGCTGTATCGAGCCCTTTCGACTGCTGGCTGAATCTAAGCGGGCTCAAGACACTGCATCTGCGTATGAAGCGCCATGAGGAATCGGCTCTACGTATTGCCAGCTTTCTCGAATCTCATAAAAAAGTCGACTGGGTTTTATTTCCCGGGTTGCCGTCCCACCCCCAGCATGATATTGCCAAGGCCCAGATGTCCGGATTCAGTGGGATGATTGCTTTCGAACTCAAAGATGGTGCTGAAGCAGGGCGGCGATTGATGAATGCGGTGAATCTGTGCGGACTGGCTGAAAGTTTGGGCAGTGTGGAAACCATGATCACACACCCGGCGACGATGACCCACGCCGACGTTCCTGATGAGGATCGACGAAAACGCGGCCTGACGGACGGCCTGGTCCGACTGTCGGTCGGAATCGAAGACGCCGATGACATCATAGAGGACCTCGAGCAGGGACTGGCGCAGGCCTGACACTGGGCACTGATCGAGACTCAGTTGTCTCATGGTCCCAGTACCTGATCTTTAATCAGGTCGCTTCTCCCAGAACAAAGAAGCACCCACAACTCCAGACGCCGATCTCGATGGAACTGGCGTTGTTCTCCATCAGCGCTAGGTCGGCCATCTGGTAAAACACGGGACGTGAGATCAGCGCCTCGAGCCGATCCCTAACCAGGATGTAAGGCGACGGTTCCCCGGACAATGGATCAATCACGACCCGTATGGGGTGCCGGGGACCCGCTTCGACCACATCGTCAACATTGGTACGAAACAGCAGACGCTGTGATTCACCACCGCCTTCCCGATCGATCTCAACCGCTACAAATGGCGCATCATCCACCTGAATCCTGAGTTTTTCGACGGGGGTCACCAGGTAATAATCATCGTCATCGCGACGCATCACGGACGCAAACAACTTGACCAAACGCAGTCGATGGATCGGCGAACCCTGGTAGTACCACGTACCGTCTCGCGAAATTCGCAAGTCGATATCGGCAACGTGTGAAGGATGCCAATCATGAACCGGGCGTGCCTCTTGATCTAATTTGTCCGCTAAACTCTGCAGCGATGTGTCTGCCGATTCATCCACCATTGCATGAACTCCTGATTTTGGTCACTGCATGATAAACAATAATGTGGCGGTCCGGTAACACACAATGCATCACAGATGGTGGTATGTTACGGTGCCTGCAACCATGGAAAAATGCCCAACCGATCTGAAGATCCTGCACCACACGACGACCAGACTGTACCTGGAACGTTGACGGAAATCCCCTGCCAGGTTGTCTTGCTCAGATCCGGATAGCCGAACTACCACTCCGATCACTGATCATACATTTGACCTAAACCCAATAATCCAGGTATCAACCGTGCCCCCAGATCTAGACCTACCATTTTCTTCGCTTATCCACCGAATTGGTGGCAAGAGTACAGATGTCTGGGAAATTCATTATGAAGCCAAGAACAGACAACAACATGATGATGACGTCATCATACTCAGCGTAGGTGAAGAATCAGACGAATACACACCTCGCGAGATCCAGCAGGCCGGTATCGAATCAATTGAGTCCGGCCGCCACCATTACACCTCGGTGCTGGGTGACGATCGCCTCAGGCACAACATTGCAGTAAGACACCAGTCACGCACTGGCCAGCAGGTCAGTACCGATAATGTCAGCGTATTCTCTGGTGCTCAAAATGCCCTTTTTGCCACGTCTTTATGCCTACTCGAGCATGGCACTGAAGTCATTGTTCCGGAATTGTATTACGCGACCTATCCCGCTGCAGTAAAACTCAGTGGCGCAACAATGATCCCGCTTCCAACAGATGTATCCAAAGGGTTTCAGATCGATATTGATGCCCTGGAGAAAGCCATCACGCCGAGGACCAGGGCTATACTCCTCAATTCTCCCAACAATCCGACAGGTGCTGTCTATAGTCGAAAACTGCTTATGCAGATTGTCGGGTTGTGCCGGAAAAACAGGATCTGGATCATCAGCGATGAAGTGTACGCTGAGATCGCTCCGCAAGATTTCGTTAGCGTCAGCAGCCTGACGGGTGCTGACGACATCACAGTAACTATTTCAAGTGTTTCGAAATCGCACCGCATGACAGGCTGGCGATGCGGCTGGACGGTGGCTCCGGAATCTTTAAACGATCAGTTCTACAATCTGAACATGTGTATGGCGTACGGCCTACCCGCTTTTATTCAGGACGCCGCAGCGTACGCACTGGAACAGAATGAGCATACCGCCATCGTCGTTCGCGATAAACTAATGCAGAATCGGGACGTTGTTAAAGAAGTCTTGTCCCACATGCACAGTGCTCACCTGTATGCAGAAGGTGGCGGAATGTTCGCCGTCCTGGATGTCCGCCCGCTGGGCCAATCGTCCTCTGAATTTGCCTGGGGCCTGTTGAACGAGCAGAAAGTCAGTCTACTGCCCTGTGATGGATTCGGTAGCAGCGGTCAGGGTTTGCTCCGTATCAGCCTATGTCTGGATGAAGGCACCCTGCGAAGAGCTGCGCAGAGAATTCTTACTTATGTTGAAACGGTCGCCGGGTGATTCACTGAACACTCTGAATCGCATCACGCACGGGTGATTGCACCAACTGTTCTACGCACGTCACGATTGCTTCTGTCAGTACATCCAGCGCATCGATCAACGGCACGTCGCTAATCAGTCCATCCTGACCCATTACCGAAAGGTCAGTACAGGCCACTGCGATCGCTTGTGCACCGCTTTCAACCAGACAGTTAGCGATGTCGCTGAATCGTTGGTGATCTGCAATTGACACTTGTCCGCTTTTTACTTTCTTGATCAAGGCCATCACGGCGTCCTGGTCTGCCACCGTTGGTAATACAACATCGAGTCCATGCGCCTCGAGCGCCTTTCCGTACAACTTCGTTTTTAGTACGGCACTCGACGCGATAATACCGACTGCTTCTGGTTGTGACGACAGTTCAGTCAACCGGTCAGCCGTCATCTGAATCATGTCCAAAACCGGTATCGCAACTGCACTTCGAATGTGCTCGAGGTAGGCATGGGCCGTGTTACAGGGAATGGCCAGCAGGTCTGCGCCAGCGCGCTCTAAATTTTGTGCCATCTGCACCAGCACCGGCGCCGGACTTTCACCATGCCCGTCGACCAGCGCAGCGATTCGGGAGGGTACCTTAGGGTTATTGTCAACTAGAAGATGGATATGGTCGGCATCATCTTTTGCCGGTGTCGCACAGATAACGCGTCGCATCAGGTCGACGGTCGCATCAGGGCCCATGCCGCCGATGACCCCCACCACCGGATGATCGTTAGCTGACATCGGACTAAACATCAGGCTGCGGCATCACCTGCTGCCGTTTGGAAACGAGTGGTGTAGCCGAAAAGACCCGCTGACCCGCCCGTATGCACAAACACCACATTCTGGCCGCGTCGATACACACCTTTTCGAATCAGATCGATCAACCCCGCCATGCCCTTCCCAGAATACACAGGGTCTAGGAGGATACCCTCAAGCCGGGCCAGCATTCGAATGGCTTCGATCGTGCCTTGCGTCGGTATACCGTAGCCCTCTCCCACATAGTCCGCGTTCGCAACAACATGTTCGCGGTTAACCGCAGTCGAACAACCCGCCAGTTCTGCTGTCGCTACCATAAGTCGAAAAACATTCTCTTCCTGGTTCTTTCGGTCAGCACGAACACTGACACCCAATACTGGGACACCGCTACTTATTCCAGCCAGTCCTGCCACCAGACCTGCCTGCGTGCCTGTACTGCCCGTTGCATGTATCACCTCGTCAATTCTGAGATTCTGATCATTTGCCTGCGTCACCAGTTCAAGAGCAGCATTGACATAGCCCAGGGCACCGGTTGGATTGGAACCGCCCCCAGGTATCGTATAGGGGTGCCTCCCCTGGGCACGAAAGCCCTCAGCTGAAGCTGCCATGACCGCCTCCATATCGGTACCGCCTGGATGATGTTCCAGGCTCGCGCCGTGGAGCAAATCCAAAAAGACGTTGCCGTTGTGCTGATAGTTCGAGTCCTGAATTCCGGTTCTATCCTCCAACAGAATGTGACAGTCGACTCCCATGCGAGCAGCAAATGCAGCGGTCTGCCGGGCATGATTTGATTGAGTTGCACCTTGAGTCAGAACGATGTCCGCACCTTCTGCTTGAGCCTGTGCCATCAGGAACTCAAGCTTTCGGGTTTTATTGCCGCCCGTGGACATCCCGGTACAGTCATCACGTTTGATCCAGATTTCCGGTCCACCGAGTTCGCGAGTTAAGTTTTTCAGTAGTTCAAGCGGTGTCGGCAAATGTCCGAACCGAAGTCGGGGGAAACGTGCAAGATTCATAACTAAGATCCAGAATATTGGAACCGCGGCAGTGCCTACCGTGGAAAACAAGTTTAGTGTGTTAGAAGTTTAAAGCGAACTGCTTCTAGGATATAGCTTTGGACAAGGCGTTCGGCAATTTCTATCATCAATTGAGCAGGTGAAAGAAAAAGGGGGCTCGAAAGCCCCCTTATCCACCAAAGATTATTGGATGTCAGGTCATGTTCGTCTGGAGAAGGCCCACCAGATAATACCCAGTGCGACTAAACCAACAAGGCCCTGGCTTCCAAGAGCGTTAACAAATGCAATCACATTGCCTGTTACATCGACAGGAAGGAATGGTATATCGTCAAACAAGATGCCGAGTACCACGCCGAGGGCGATTATGGAAATACCAAGTTCCGCTAATGACCCGACCCAACCGCGAACAGAATTAATCCAGTGCATTTACTAAGTACCCCTCTAGGTAGGAAAGGATGTCCAGAATATACTAATGTACTTAACCAGTCAAATATGGTTATTCAAAGCATAAGTGTTTCTTATTAATAACATAATTATCAAAATATGCCTACGGGCCTGGTTAGTGAGCGAAATGATCATAATAGTGGTTTAATATTAATAACTTAATTGATATTCTGGTCCGCGATTAGGGATTCACACACCGCTTCATTGGAGAACTCCGAGTATGGGACAAATTGCGATTGGTGGGTTTCAGCATGAAACCAACACATTTGCATCGATCGGCGCCAAATTCAGCGATTTCGAGATGCATGACGCTTGGCCGGGACTGACCCGCGGAGCGGACCTGTTCGGCACTGTGGCCGGCATTAACCTGCCAATCACTGGATTTATCGACGCTGCGAAGTCTGATGAACATCAGCTGCTCCCGCTCCTGTGGTGTGCCGCCGAACCATCGGCCCATGTCACCGAGGACGCTTACGAAAGAATCACCAGTATGCTGCTTGAGGACCTCCAACAGTATCACTCACTGGATGGTGTTTACCTGGATCTTCACGGCGCAATGGTGACCGAACACGCTGAGGATGGTGAAGGAGAATTGCTGACCCGCATACGGAAGGTGGTCGGCGTTGACATTCCGGTCGTCATCAGCCTCGACCTACACGCCAATATTACTGAACGTATGGTTGCGAAATCGTCAGCCATGACCATTTTCCGCACCTATCCACACATTGATATGGATGCGACAGGAGAACGGGCTTATCACCTGCTCAACCACTTGATGGCTGGTGGCCGACTGAGCAAGACCTTTCGCAAGCTGCCATTTCTGGTACCCCTTTCAGCCCAATGGACCGGCGCTACGCCTAATCGTGAACTTTACGAGCAGATCGAGAGATTCGACGGTAGCGTTGTCAGCATCGACCTCGCATTGGGTTTTCCACCCGCTGACATCCAGGAATGTGGTGCCTCGGTCGTGGCGTATGACACTGATGCGGAAATAGCCGAAAACGCTGCTGCGGGCGTCTTTGATGCTTTCATGCAGGCCGAACCTCTGTTCGACAATAATCTACTGTCTGCCGATGACGCTGTCTGTGCAGCGATGGATGAAAATGCAGGGCCGGTTGTGCTTGCTGATGCGCAGGACAACCCGGGAGCGGGTGGAACTTCGGACACTGTAGGTATTCTCGATGCTCTGGTTCGGCACGGAGCACAAGGGGCAGTGGTCGCCTTTATCAATGACCCGGAAGTCGCTGACATGGCCCATGCCCTGTCAGTGGGGGATGTCCTAGAAACTGACCTGGGTGGAAAAATGGGACGATCCAAGCTGTCACCGTTTCACGGTCGTTTTCGCATTGAGGCACTCGGCGATGGTGTATTCGAGTGCACCGGTGAGATGGCCAGGGGCGTGACAACAGACCTCGGACGAACCGCGCTGCTTAGGGTAGAACTTGAAGGTTGCGATGTGCGCGTGATCGTCTCAAGCCTCCGGTTTCAGAATCTTGACCGTGCTTGTTTTACCCACCTCGGTATCGAACCCGAAAATCAGCACATTCTTGTTGTTAAGAGTACCGTGCACTTCCGGGCTGATTATGACCCCATCGCTGCGCGAACAATTATCGTCGAATCTCCCGGTGAGCATCCCTGTCGATTGACGGCGCTTGACTATCGAAATCTGCGCTCCGGCGTACGACTCGAACCCATGGGACCCACACATGCACCCTAAACAAAGAGCATCAACAGAACTGAATTAATCGAACTGACTAACAATGTCCTCAGTACGTGCCCACAAAACCGACGCGAGCGCATCATCCTGACCGAAACGGCTGGGGATGGCTTCATTGCTGTCGGCAAAATAACGACCAGTCATACCTGCGACCGCCGGATGGGTAGCAACATAGCACTGGGTCGCGGCGCCCTGAGCTACGTTCTTTAGACACACCGGAGAGACCACACGTGCACTAACGCGCAGTAGCGGATTCATATGTCGTGTCAACCGTGTCGCAATAACACCCGGATGTACGGCATTTGCGGTCTGCCCTGACCTAGGTAACCGGGTCGATAGGTGCCGTGCAAACAAAAGATTGCACAACTTCGATTGTCCATAAGCGTGCCATGGCACGTAAATTTTTTCCCCGGAGAGATTATTAAACTGAATACCATCGTGGTAAGTGCGTTTATGGGCGACACTGGACAGCATCACAACGCGGCCATGATCCGTCAGCTGATCAATCAGACCTGTAACCAGAATGAAGTGTCC
>Ga0187827_10001285_pt1 | contig 37444 bp, 34 predicted proteins | sample ETNtaG_39_FD_167969 | JGI IMG/M metagenome (GOLD analysis project Ga0187827, IMG submission 167969) | Marine microbial and viral communities from oxygen minimum zone, Eastern Pacific Ocean - ETNP2014_SV_150_PacBio MetaG (Illumina Assembly) | ecosystem: Environmental > Aquatic > Marine > Hypoxic...
CAAACCCTGCGTAATCGTGTCCGTCGGATTCCTGAACGTGGAAATTACTCGAAGGATACCATCTATCCAATCCTGGATGCCGCATCGATCTGTCATGTCGGATACGTCGAGGAAGGACAACCTTATGTCATTCCCACCCTTCACGGACGCATCGAAGATACGATTTACCTCCATGGAGCAAAGGCCAGCAGGACAATCAAGGAATCTGCTTCTGGAATCCCCTTGTGCCTGACGGTTTCTCTAATAGACGGCATTGTGGCTGCACGTTCGCTCATGCATTCAAGCCTTAATTATCGTTCTGTTGTGGTTTTCGGTACCGGACGAATGGTGACTGAACCAGAGGAAAAAATACGTGCCCTGGAAGCCATAACGGAGCAGATTATTCCAGGACGTTGGAATGAGGCACGGAAACCAAATGAAAAGGAACTTAACGCAACCAATGTGGCTGCGGTTTCAATCGAATCTGCTTCCGCCAAGGTTCGGAACGGTCCTCCGATTGATGATGAAGAAGACTACTCACTTCCGATTTGGGCGGGTGTTGTTCCTTTTTCAAACAGGATGGGCCCTCCTGTCCCGGATTCCCGACTGGGTGAAGGAATTCAGATTCCGGAATCCATTAGGCGTCTAAGTAGCTAGGAAAAAGATTCTTCATTTGCTGACTTAGAGAGCATTAATTAGTCATGCTCGGTGTTGCTCCAGATCGATGACCTCGGCGGGCAGAAGCTTAGGAAGCCGAGACCTGGGTTAACTAGGTTAGGACGTTAGCGGTCCTCCCCCCAAAAAGTGGTCCACCTGATAGTATGGGGAATTAACCCACAGTCATCTACCCACCCAACCACCCCCTAGCATCAAGCTGCACCACTGATCCAGTTCGTGCATCTCAATCTACCCGTGATTCCTATGTATCGAAGTGCGGTTCCGGTTAAAGGGAAGATATTGATCAACGCATGCAGCATTCGTATTCCAGGACCGCATTTTTGGTCTGTTGCATAACACCGTCCGAAGTCAGTGTAAGAAAGGAACTCACGGGGACTCCTGAACGCTCTAGTGCTTCTGCAACCCAGGTATTGCAATTGTTGGTAAGTTGATAGCCCCCAGTAGCCTTGAAGAAGTGACTGTTTTTGTAAATACCTCTACCCAACACGACAAACTGGGAATCAAGGTCTCTGTAGAACGAGGCTGAGATATAATCAACAAGCCTTCCGAGACCTTGTCGACTAAGGCGGACTTCAACCATTTCGCTGTGTGGAAAGTGAGCATGGGGGTATGTCAACACAGAAACTACCTGCAGGACACTGTCAGTAGGCCATAAAATCGCCTTAAGGGGTACACCACTTGTTATTTTCTCTGCCTGGTAGAAATCAGCATCTCCCCATCCGAATTCATAGTATTGCGAGTAACCCAGGGTCTCTTCAATATGGGGCAAACCAACTAGTGACTCGTATGGAAGGATCAGTCCAGCGTGCCATCCATGATTGATCACATATACACTTCTTTCATTTTCAATTGAATCTGGAAATGACTGCCATGACAAGGCTGAGGCACATCCTGATACTGAAAGCAGGAGGATAATGAACAGAAATAACCATCCTGTTTCTTTATACCAAGTCATTACGTGGATCTAAGGATGAATTTATTTTTTATCCAATTTATTGATACCAACATTTCAAAACTTTTTGAAGGGGGCAATAATGGGATCATTAAAGTAGATAGAACTCCTTCCAGTCTGCTTCACGTAAATTCCTGGTCCGGGCAAAAGTGTAAATCACGAAACGCATACCCAGATAAGTCAATCGGTGTCCCTGGTAGTCATCCAACCGTAAAAGAAATTCAGGAAGCTCTTCAGGTTTCAGCGCTACCATTTTTTCTTCAGGTGTAGGGTCAGGGCTTTGCTGATCCCCGCGGCTGGTGAATGAGGGTCATCAAAGCTGGTGCGAGCAGAAGGTCGCCGAGAAGGGCGACAATGATGGTAATGCCGGTGATCAGCCCAAAGGAATAAAGGTTGCTCAACGAGGACTTGGTGTAGGTGAAGAACCCGATGGCCAGCACGACGGTGGTGAACAGCATGGCACGTCCGGTGGTATGCAGGGTTTGAGAAACCGCTTCGTGGACCTCGCCGAGTTGATGGTGGTATCTGCGGAAGTTGTGCAGAAAATGAACGGTATCGTCTACCGCCAGTCCGAGGGCGATGCTGCCCACTAGGATGGAGGCCATGTCCAGCGGCAGGTCCAGCATCCCCATCACTCCGAGGCCGATGAGGATCGGCAGAAAGTTCGGGATCATGCTCCACAATCCCATGCTCACGCTAGTCAGCAGAAGCATCATCAGCGCGGTAATCACCAGTGCGGCAATCAAGTAACTGGTAAGCATGCTCTGCATCACGTAGTTGACCGTCCGCACCATCAGGGGGATCAAGCCGGTCACCATATAATCCCCGGCAAACAGGTTTTCGGCGGTCTGTTCCAGTTGGTCGAGCAGCCCGGCATACTGGTTGGCGTCGGTCCAGGTGGTTTTCACGGTGATGCGCGCTTCCGTGTACTGGCTGTCCACCACTCGCTCCAGGTCATCGGAGCCTCCGTTTTCAAACAAAACCAGTTCCTGGGCAATCAGTTTACGATCTTCAGGCACGGAGTAGAATTCATCACGGTCTTCATTGAGCACCTTGTTGATTTCCTTGACCGTATCCACCAGCGAAGACGATTTCCCAACCAAAAGAGTCTCGTCTCCCAACTGTTCAGCCTGCTGGTTGAAGGCCTCGAGCCGGTTCATCAGAGCCGGTTGCTTGACTCCGTCCTCCACTCCGGAGTTGACCACAAACTCTACTGTGGCGGCGCCTTTCATGTGACGGTCGATCACTTTGGTCGCCTGCCTCATCGAATTGTCCTCCGGCAGCCAGGCGATCGGGTCGTGAGAAAACCGCAGTTGCGTCGTCCCGATTCCGGCAAGCAGGGACAGCATGATACTGGCTGAAACCACTGTCCAGGGACGGTTGACCGCGAATTCTCCCATAATGCTCAACACCCGGTCCACAAGAGACACGCGCAGCACACGTGAAGGTCCCCATTTTTGGGGCGCAGGCAACACCGTGAGCAGTGCCGGGAGCAGGGTCAGCGTGAAAAACACCGCCAGCAATACCCCTGCCGCCCCGAAAACTCCTAGCGCGGCAATCGGCGCCGCTTTTGACGAGGTGAAAGAAAGCAGTCCACCGGCGGTGGTCAGACTGGTCATCAAAATCGACAGTCCGGAATGCCCCATGGCAAACGCGATGGCTTTCCCCTTGTCCCCCGTGCGTTGGAATTGGTGGAAATAGATGGTGAGCAGATGCACCGAATAACCCACTCCGACGGCCAGCAGAAAGGATGGCAAAACCTGGGTTACCAGCGTGAACGGCGCTCCGAACGCGGCCATCAGCCCAAGGGCTGATACCAGGGAAAGCACCACCGTCAGCAGGGGAAGCGCAATTCCTAAAAGGTTGCGGAAAAGCAGCAGCAAAAGCATACCGATGGTCCCGATGCCGATCCCGGTGAAGACCGGTACGTCTCCCATCATCGCCGTTTTCAAATCTTCCATCATCACCGGAGAACCGCCCAGGACCACTGGGAAATCTTCGCCCCGATACCGGGCGGCGATATCGCGCAGCGCGTAGACAAATTCCCCGTTCTGCTCCACCGTCAAGCGGTCCAGTTGTTCCTCCTCTACCCCGGCAGCCTCCGTTTCGGCTTCCCCACTTTCAAATGCCTGATCAAAACCATCTTCAGGCATCATGGATTCTTCATCCGAAGATGAATGCACATTGGAACGCACAATCACGGAGGTATGGGTCCCATCCTCGGAAACCAGCAGGTTGCGGTAGCCTTTGTTGGAAAGCACTCTCTGTTTAAGCCGTGCAACGGCCTCTTCATCCTCAGGCCAATCCTCCAGCAGTTCCTCGATGATCAGTTTCCCCTCTTCTCCGCGAATCGAGGTGGCATTGATCAGGCTGATCACTTCATCCAAATGGGGCGTCTCGTTTTCCAGATCCTCGTGAAAAGCCTTCAGCTTTTGAAGAAAGGCGTGTTCAAAGACGTTTTTGGAACGGATCGTCGCCATCACGATTTCGTCGCGTCCGTATTGTTCGCGGAACTCGTCGTAGGCGAGCAGCACCGGATCGTCCTTTTCGAAAAACGCTTCATTGGAGGTATCGACCACAAGAGCGGGCAGCGACCAGGTCATGGCTGCCCACAGCAGCAGGGCAGCGGCAATGGTTTTCCACGGATTGCCGTACACCAGGCGTCCAAATCTCTCAAACCTCTGTTCGATCCTGAATATAATGTGCTTCATTCCATTCCAGATAATTCAGCGTTTTGATTCCATTTCACTTCCCGGGAGACCAGACGAATCTGCACGGAGAGTGTGCCTTCAAGGTCGATGGAGGAATCGACTTTGTACTGCAGATTCAACCCCATAAACGCGCCGTCCTTCAGCGTCGCCAGGCCGGTGTCCCGTTTGCTGAACAGCGAGCGGAGAGCATTGTCTGAAACTTCTTCGACCAGTTCAACTGGGAATCCGGATATGCTTCCAGGGCCCATCAAAATCGTTAAGGTGCTGCACTTCGGTTTTAAAAATTTGCTGCTTGTCGTTCCATCCGGAGTACTCGAAGCCTAGCAGCACGCAGAATCCGATTCCTGAAGCAGAAAAAAGACCGTTGTTGGTACAAAACCCAAAACCTCGAACTCTGTATCAAAAAATGATCGTGGAAACAACCAAATTCCAAAAACTCCCAATGGACGTTCTGTAACTAAAATCTAAGCCTATGCCGTGCTTAACGGGGAGCTTAATGGACTTTAATGGAGGGTGATAAACGGTGTGCTGGCGGAAAGGGAGGGATTCGAACCCCCGGTGCGGTTGCCCGCACACGTGATTTCCAGTCACGCACCTTCGGCCACTCGGTCACCTTTCCGGATTGGGAACGGGTTTCAAAGAAACCCTGAGGGCAATTAAGTATCATAAATGTACCTAGACACTGCAAGTTTTTATGGATTCATTCAACTTTAGAATCATACACTTAAATGAGCTTAATTTTTGGAAAAAAGGGATCAACTTGAGATGCATCTGGGGAGGAAGTATATTTTTTAAAAATTATTAAAGGCTAACAAAATATTTTATGAATCTATTCACTTATCCCCACACGGTTACCACCTTATTCAAACTGAGCTTAAAGCTTTTTCAGAAAAATCTGCTTGGAATGCTCATGCTGACCGTGGTTTTACTGGCACCGTCCTTGATTGTAGGATTGGCACAGTGGTTTGAAACGGAAAGCGTAGTTTTCTTCCTATCAATGCGTGTTCTTGAATCAGCGATGGCCTTGGGGGTGATCGCATTGGCGCATGGAAGTTTGTTTCCAATTTCAGGAATTTTGAAAAGTTTTGGAGGCCCATTGCTATTCAGTGCGATTCATGTCGCTATCCTTCAATATCTGCTCTTTGTCGTGGGAGTGATGGGATTAACGGTGATGCCCTTTCCTTTCAACATCATCATCGTTGTTTTATGGCTTTCATCACTGTTTTATTTTTCTTTGGCACAGCCGGTTTTCATCCTGGAAGCCAGACGTGGGATGCAGGCGATGATCCGTAGTTTTCAACTGGTTCGGGGGCGGTTTGGGAGAGTATTCGTGGTGGTGGTGCTCAGTATGCTGATTCAGTTTTCTATTTTCGCACTCATCTTTCGCATTTTTCTTCCAGAATTGGAACTACTTTCCGCTGAAGATACGGATCAGATCCAGATACAACTCAGTGCAATTCTGCAGGATGAAGGAGTCCACAGAGCGATGCGTCTCTCGCAGTACCTGACGGCTTTAGTTTTTTTCCCCTTTGCTGCGTTGCTTACTGTGTTGTTGTATTTTGATCTGGTGAATCAGGAAGGCCAGGTCAAACCGGATTACTTTTCCAAGCTAGCAACTCAGTTTTTCGGAATTGGCACTCAGGAATCAGCCAAGCCCGAAACGACCTCTGAAGACTGATTCCCTTCACATTCCAGTCCAGATGAAAATTAAAACTGCTGAACTTTTGGAGAGTGCGGCAGGAGCGTCTCAGTTTCCGGATATCATCATTCCTGAGATTGCTTTTGCGGGACGTTCGAATGTTGGCAAGTCGACCCTGATCAATTCCCTTCTAACCCGAAAAAATCTGGTCAAGACCAGTTCAACCCCCGGCAAAACAAGATTGATTAATTTTTTCCTGATCAATGAGGGTTTCAGTTTTGTAGATCTTCCAGGCTATGGTTTTGCTCGGGTACCCGAGGCGATGCGCCAAAAATGGAGAGACCTTATCGAAGCTTATCTGAGTCGAAGGAAAAACCTTAGAGGCGTGGTCCTGATCATCGACATTCGGCATGGGCCAACAACTCAGGACCTGCAACTAAAAAGCTGGTTGGATTTTCACCAAAGACCGATGCTGGTGGTCGCCAGCAAGTCTGACAAACTCAGCCGAGGCAAATGCGCTTCTAAGCTTCAACTGTTGAAGAAGGAAATGGAACTGCAACAACTGCCGCTGCCACACTCCAGTATGAATAAAGAGGGACGGGGCCAAATCTGGAAGGCCCTGGGACCATGGCTTTCTTCAGGTGAAAAAGCGGAAATATCAGAGGGAAGCTGAGTTCCGCCTTCCTTGGTTGTTGGCCATCAGGCCTGGCTGTTGACCAATTCGGTTTGTGCGAAAAAGTAGGCGATTTCAATCGCTGCATTTTCCAGACTGTCCGATCCATGAACGGTATTTTCACCAATGCTTTGTGCAAAATCCTTGCGGATGGTTCCTTCCGCCGCCTCTGCCGGATTGGTGGCGCCCATAATTTCACGGTGAAAGACAACGGCGTTTTCTCCTTCCAGAACACTGACCACCACCGGTCCGGAAGACATGAAGGTGGTCAATTCCTCAAAAAAAGGACGCTCACGGTGGACATCGTAAAATCCTTCTGCTTCGCGTTTTGAGAGATGAAGCATGCGGGTGGTGACAATTCGAAGATTCTTGCTTTCGAAACGACGCAGGATTTCTCCGACCAAGTTGCGTTTAACACCGTCGGGTTTGATGATGGAAAGGGTTTGTTCCAAGGCCATTGAAGGGTTTCTTTTTTGGAGTTGAAGATTGGACGATTCAAAGAGGATCGTCTTTGGATGATTTTGACTCTAATTCCATGGTGCAGAAATTATTCAGCAGATCCAGTCCTGCCTGTTGGCTTTTTTCCGGATGAAACTGGACGCCCCAGAGATTTTCTCGGTGGACCACCGAAGCAAAGTCATGACCATAATCCGTGGTGCCTAAAACCATGCTGCCGGTCTCAGGTTCCATGAAATATGAATGGACAAAATAAAAATAACTGGATGAAGGGAGCTTTTCGAAAATAGGATCCTGCTGTTGAAACTTGACCTGATTCCAACCCATTTGAGGAACCTTGAGGGAATGCTTGAATCGTCGGACTTTTCCAGGGATCCAGCCCAACCCTTGGCACCTACCATCTTCACTGCTTTCATCCAGAAGAAGTTGTGCACCTAGGCAGATGCCAAGCAGAGGCATGCCTTGCCGGACTTTCTTTTCCAATTTCTTGAACATTCCTGAAGCTCGGAGGTTTTCCATGGCCGGGGAAAATGCACCAACCCCCGGGAGTAACATTCGATCACAGGATTCAAGATCATCAGGATTCTGGACGATGCAGTTTTGGAGTTCTAGGTGATCAATCGCATTTTTGAGGTTTTGCAGGTTGCCGACCCCGTAATCAAAGATGCCGATCATGGATTTTTCCGGTTCAGAGGGTTCCTTTGGTGGAACTCACTCCCATCCTCCTTGGATCCAGGGCAATGGCATCTGAGAGAGCCCTTGCGAACGCCTTGAAAAGCCCTTCACATTTGTGATGGTCGTTGCTTCCATCGAGGATGCTGAGATGTAGGGTTAATCCGCAGTTGAATGCCAGTGACTTAAAGAAATGCGGGATCATCTGGGTGTCCAGATTGCCCAGATTGTAGCGTCCAAATTGGCCATTGAAGACGAATTCAGGCCTACCAGAAAAGTCGAGTACAGCTCGTAGCAGAGACTCATCCATAGGGATGTAGGCATGTCCGTATCGGCGGATTCCTGTTTTTTCACCCAAGGCCTCCTTGAAGGCCTGACCGATAGCGATTCCAATATCCTCGATACTGTGATGGCTATCGATGTGCAGGTCTCCCTCGCACTCAATCTCAAGATCCAAAAGTCCATGAAACGCTAGTTGTTCGAGCATATGATCAAGGAATTCAATACCTGTCTTGATTTTGCTTCTTCCTTCTCCATCCAGGTTGAGTCGAACAAGAACCGAGGTTTCCTTGGTCTTACGTTCTACAATGGCTGATCTTGATTGAGTCATTTTTAGAAAGAATAGAAAAGCCTGGCTGCGACATGAAAAAACAAATCCGTGACGGACCCTGGAACATCATGGTCGTCATAACTGAAGGCCGTTCCAGGGCTGAAAAGATTTATATCGAAATCCATCACAGCATGGATGGCTATTGGGAAGCGGATAGTATTGTTCAATTCCAATCCGATGTCCTTAGTCGGAATACCGAATTTATTGTATACATCCTGCATCCTTTTCAACTGATAGATGCCTCCTAGATACAACGTTTCAGAATCCGGAACATCGTAATTGTAGCGCAGTCCAAGCATGCTTGTGTTGTTGATGGAATGTCCTAGTCCGGTTCCACTATTCAGTTCCGTGCTTCCTCCGTTGAAATAAAATTGGGTCCCTTTATAAGTTCCAGGCATGATCTCATAATATCCTGAGAGGTCCCGAAGATAATTCAGACCCTCTTTGTTTGGATCTTGGATTTCTTTATCTCCTCGGGCCATCATCGCGATGAAACCATATTGGTGATCACCCGAAGTATAACTCATTTCCAATTCCCCCGCGATGCCATTGATTTTAGAGGAAGTTTGTGTTCCTGGAGTATCATAAACATAGTGCCTGCGTTTTCCGGTTGATCCAATCATATCTCCATAAATCTCAAATGATGGACTTTCATAAACAAGACGCAGACCCCAATATTCATATTCGTGAGAATAATAATAGATTGGCTTACAATCACTATTGACCATGTAATCCGATAATTCAGAACGACATGACGTACCAGACTTGAAAGGAGTAGTTAAACCCTGCAAAGTCGAAATGGTGCTTGAGGAAAGTTTCTGCAAAGGAACATTGTTTCGGCCCAACGGGACGTCGTGTTCGGTGTATTTCATCCTAAAGATTTCGGCACGGAAGACGTCCAATGCTTTGCCCTGACTATCACGGTCGTTCCAGAAGGCATAGTCGAGTGAGAGGAAGTAGATCCAGTCACTCAGTCTTTGGGAAAGTTTTGCGGCTCCAAATTCATAACACCAAGTTCCAACCGTGCAGAGTTGTGTGAATCCACTCACGATTCCAGTAAAAACCTTTCCACGCCGATCACCAATGTTGACTTCCTGTTTCCCAATTCGTGTCCGATCCCTAGGGTGGGTGTTGAGTTCCAGGAAAGCCTGCCTTGCTCCTACATTGACTTGTTGGGATTCAGGATCCCACATCCGATTACTTCGGTTGGCCCGTAAATCCGAAAGGTAAAGAGCATCCTGTTCGGTAGACAATTCGAGATTAATGGAAACAGTCCTATGAACATTGGAACGCAGAGTAAACCGGATATCCTGATCATAGGCATAGGCAACTGAGGAATTGGTGCCTGCTCTCGATTCTGGAGCTTGGGAACTGTTGATCCAGTTGCTTCGGAAACGATAATCCCCTGAAAGTTGAACTCCAGGTGAAAACATCAATCTTTCTTCACGTTCTACGGCATCACCACGTTCGAGTGGTATGAAATTGGTCTGAGCGGTCACCATTGAGATACTTCCCAGCAAGCATCCTGCAGCCAGAACAAATCTTAAACTTTTTATGATTTTGAACAAAGTGTAAATTTGGGAATAGGGTCGAGTAGTTTAGGAGTCAATTTTTTTTTAAAAACCTTTTATTTTAATTTAATCTTAAAAGGCTTCAAGATATATTCGAATAAGACTTAGAATTTCACCCTGATTTCGAACTATTTTTTCTTCCACTCGAGTATTCCCTTGATTTTTCTCCTAAACGGAAACGCTTAGAACCATCCAGGTATTTTAAACCCTCTTCATAAGTATTTGGAAGAACCGGTGTGATCTCAAGAATTTCTCCTGCTTCATCGAGAGCAGTAAAGGTGTAAAAGGAGACGTTGGTGACTTCAGAGGTTCCACTGACAGGATCAATGACTTCAATAGTCACTTCAACCATCAGTGCTTTGGGACTGGTGTAGATCACCTGCCCCGTGAAGGAGAGAATGGATCCTATTTCCACGGGTTCAAAAAAATACATATGGTCGACGCAAAGGAACTGTGGCCATTCCCGGCAATAGAGGTAGGTGATGTTCCAAGCCAGTTCGAAGGCCTCCCGCATCAGATACCCCCCAAAGATCTTGTTGTGAATGTTCCGGAACTGCGGATGCATCAAACGCGTGGATTGCCTTAACGTTTCTGCCATACTTGCTCCTTTGAGCTTTCCCTGACGGATCCTGAGAAAAAGAGAGTGCAACAATTCACTCTCCTGCTCATTGGGAGCAACCGTCATAATATTATGGCGAGACATTTCCCTTCGAAGACGCTGACGTTCCTGTCCCTCTTTGAACCGCCTCAGTTCTTCCGGACTTTTTGGACTTAGGGGGTTGACCGCTGCAGCCAGACCTTCTCGACGGGCAACCATGATGAAAAAAGCCCTGGCAACACGCCTCCAATTATTCTCATTGCCTGAAGAAATGCGGATTCCTACCTCGAGGGAACTCCTGCCAACCCAGTTCACGCTGGCCAGTAATTGGAGGTCGGAGGTGCTTGGTAAAGCTCCTGTCAGGTCGATCCGGTCACATGCTGCAGTGACAATACCCAAACCCCGTTCCCAGCCCTGAGTGTGGGAATAAGCAACCTTTCCAGCCACCAGGTCGAGGTCTTCCAGAAGCTTGCCGATTCGTAATCCTCCAAAAAAATTAATGTATTCTTCACGCAGTTCAAGGTCCGAACCGAAAGGATAGATTTTTTCAAAACAAGATTCTCCGGGACTTCTCTCCTCTAACGGACCATTTTCAAGTTCCGTTGCCATCTTAGGCACTGTCCGGGCCTCGGCAGAGACTTCACTCACGGGGCATCATTGAATATTAGGGTCGTCTGCAGCACAGCGGAACCCAATTTGAAAGGAAAGCACCCAAGGAGCAAAAGCATAGCGTCTGGAAGCACGCATTCCCTCCACTTTACCAGCTCCATGAACCCCTCCCCAAGCTCCTCCTCTTACAACTCGGAGGGGATATTCAGGATTTGCTGCCGTTTCCGGGCCTTTGGGACTGATGGATTGGTTGAAAGTTCCCATATATCCTTGGGTGTAAAAATCACTGACCCATTCCATCACGTTTCCTTGCATATCAAAAAGCCCCCAAGGACTGGTTTTTTTTGAAGCCACCTCCTGTGCTCCATACAATCCAAGATTTTCGGTGTTTTCTTCATTCCAGGCATATAGCAAAAGGTTCTCGGAATTGGTTTCCTGAGAATCATTGTTGTTTTTTCCTGCTTTAGCGGAATATTCCCATTCTGCTTCAGTAGGCAGCCGCTTTCCCTGGGACTGACAGTAATGATTCGCATTATTCCAATCGACATAGACAACAGGTTTATCCGGCAAACTGGTGTCAAACCCTCCGTGTCCTCTTTCGCAGTTCTCACAAAGAAGATAATCCCCGTTCGTCACTTCATGTTTATCCAAAAAAAAAGAATCGATAAAAACCAAGTGATCCGGTTGTTCATCAGGACGCCCCCCGGGATCTCCCATCACGAACTCACCTTCCGGGATACGAACCATGCCTTCAGGAGGCGGAGAAAGTGGGGGAGGAGGGGGGCTGGTGAATTCCGGGAAAATCATGCTGAAATATCCCCGCTGATTTTGTTGATACGAAGGTGCTTTTCCTCTTTCCGAACCTGCGGTACTAGGCAGGGCACCCTCGGTCACAACATCCAAGTGATATTCATCCGATCTCTCTTCTGTTTCCTGAAAAATCTTATTTTCAGTGATGGAAGAAGTTTCTTCCATGACTGCAGGAACAATGTATTGTTTTGTAAATCGTTTGCTAAATTGAGGAAAAACAAAAATGTCCTGCCATAGATTTTTTTCACTGACCATGTCGTAAAGCTCCAGTCGCAACTGGATTTCCTGATTTTTCAGCGTTTCATAGCTTCCGCTGATCATCCAGTCCGCTTCTGCCTGACCTGCAAGATCTTCCGAAAGCGGTTCCCTAAAGCTTCCAGGATAGTTTTCATTCCACTCGATTCTGAGCTGAACCAATTCAAAATGAGGTACAACCTGGTTTGGCATTTCTTCAGCTAAGGCTTCATTCAAAGCTTCTTCCAGCATTTCGGAAGTCGAATCTCTTTCCAGGCTTTGGTGATTAATGATGTCGGTCAGAGCAATTCCAGGATTCTCATACCGCGGATCTTTGGAAAGTCCTGCGATTTCCGAGGAAATGACACGGAATGACTCCTGAATTGAAGGGTATCTGATAGAGACATGAGAGATCGCCTTTGCTGTTAAAACCATGCAAAGGAAGAAAAAGAGCGTCAGGAAAATCCTCATCCAAACTTTGCTTTTCCTCGGCTTCAACATCACGGACCATTCATAATGGATGGAAGTTCAAGGGTCTGCCGGATCAGGCGTAAACATTTTTCGCCTCCAAAAAAATCGAGCATGACTGCGAGTTCGGGGCCACTGGCTTCTCTTGTGATCGCACAGCGCAGGGGCATCCACAGCCCACGACCTTTGATCCCTGTTGTTTTTTGAACCGACTTGACCAACTGTCCTAGATTGTCTGAGGTCAATTCACTAAGGCTTTCGGACTGTACAAGGAATTCCCTGAGGACTGTTTTCGACTCCTCTTGCTTTAAAACCTCAAGGGCCTGTGGATCATTCAGTTCAGGATTTTGATCAAAAAACAATCCTAGTTTCTGGTTGAAATCCGATAGGGTCACCAAACGGGTTTTGAGGATTTCAGCGGCCTGTTGAATTTTTTCCTGTTCTTGATTCCGATAGGCACCTTCCTGGACCACTTCCCAAATCCTCCGCAAGTATTCCTCCTCAGGAAGTTTCAGCAAATACTGCTGGTTCATCCAATTCAACTTTTCACGGTCAAAAATGGAACCTGATTTGGAGACTCTTTCAAAACTGAATTCTTGGGTCAGTTCCTTCAGACTCAAAAGTTCCCTGTCATCTCCAGGGTTCCAGCCCAGCAGGGCTATGAAATTCAGCAGTGCTTCTGGTAGATAACCTTTGCTGCGGAAATCTTCGACGGACACAGCACCATGACGTTTGCTGAGTTTTGCACGTTCTTCGTTGAGGATCAGAGGCAGGTGGACAAATTCCGGAGTCTCCCAGCCCAGATAACGATACAAGAGAAGGTGTTTAGGAAATGAGGGAAGCCATTCTTCTCCTCGAACGACATGACTGATCTGCATCAGGTGATCGTCGATCACAACTGCAAGATGGTAGGTCGGAAATCCGTCGCTTTTGAGGATCACTTGATCTTCAATCTGCCCACTTTCGATGGCAACCGTTCCTCGCACTAGGTCTTTGAGACGAAAGGTTTCCTCTTTTTCAGGAATTTTCATGCGGATCACATGGGCTTCCTGTGATTGGATCCTGCTCAGGATTTCTTCTTTATTCAGCTTTCGACAGTGGTTGTCATATTGAGGAGTTTCTCCCTGGGATCGCTGGTTCGTTTTAAGTTGTTCTAGTCTTTCTTCAGTGCAGAAGCATGGATAAGCATCCCCCTGTTCCAGTAACAGATCCACATGCTCACGATAAAGTTGCAGTCGTTCTGATTGCCGGTAGGGTCCATAATCCCCGCCGATTCCAGGGCCTTCGTCGATGTCGATTCCTGCCCAGTCCAGCATCCGGATCAGGTTTTCTTCTGCTTCTTCAACAAGCCTGTTTCTATCTGTGTCTTCAAGCCGGAAAATAAAACTACCCTTATTTTTTTTGGTGAAAAGCCAACTAAAAAGAGCGGTCCTTAGACCGCCGATATGAAGAAATCCTGTAGGACTAGGTGCAAATCGTAAACGAACCATCAATAGTTTTTGAGAGGAATCTGGTTAGCACAAATTTTTTTAATGAAATGAATAAAAGACCAAATAAAAAGAAAATCGATCAGCTTCCTTCAAAACGTCTCATCCTCATGTTGAGTAAAAGCCCGATTCCAAACATCATTGAAATCATAGAAGAACCTCCATAACTAAAAAAAGGAAGAGGAACTCCGACAACAGGCATTAATCCGAGAGTCATGCCGATATTTATCAACACATGTGAAGTAATGATTGCAACCACTCCAACCGTTTGTATCATGCAGACCCGATTCTTGCTTTTGTATAATCCGCCTAAAGCCCAAAGTGTAAGGACGAGGAATAGGATGAGAACCACCATCGATCCCATAAATCCCCACTCTTCTGATAATACGGAAAAAATAAAATCAGTGTGATCCGCTGGAAGGAAATTGAGTTGTCCCTGAGTTCCTTTTCCATAACCTTTGCCCCAAAATTCACCACTTCCAACAGCGATTTTTGACTGGATCACATGATAACCGGTTCCAAGAGGGTCCCGATCTGGATTGAGAAAAGTCAGGATGCGTTCCTGCTGGTAAGGTTTAAGCAGGTAAATCCAGACTAGAGGGAGTGAAATTAAAATCAGTCCGATCAGAGACAGGATTGTCCTGAATCGGATGCCCATCATGAAGGCAATGGGAGCAAAAATAACAATCAACAGGAGGGCCGTCCCTAGATCCGGTTGGCGGATGATGAGTACGACTGGCACCAGCATCAATAATGTCGGCCAGGCCATCCAGATCCACCTCTGCTGCAGGAAACGGTTGTCTTCCCTAAAATAATGGGAGACTGCAAGCACTAAAGTAAATTTGCTGAATTCCGAGGGTTGGATGAAAAAAGGACCTATCCTCAACCAACGTTGAACGCTGGTGCCTGGCCCCCCGGTTCCATAAAACAACACAAGCACCAACAGCACGATGACCAAAAGATGAAGAACAAACCCAAGACGGGCCCAATCACGGTAATGGATGAACTGAGTCAGGAAGGCCAAAAAGATTCCGGCAGAAAACCAGTAGCCCTGACGAGCCAGATAGGCTTCTTTGGCAGGAGATCCTCCTGCCACCGAAGACATGGCAATGAATCCTAAAATGCAAAGTAGCAGGACCAGAAAACAGAGGAACCAGTCGATATTGATCAGCAGCCTTCGGTCAAACACGTCTTTTGAGAGGTTCTGTTAAAGTCGGAAAACACTATGTATGATGAGTGTCAGCGCCATGAGAAAACAAGCCAAAAGCTTGTGTCAGTTCATGTTTTTCAACCCGAATAGATGGACTTTGTTAGTATAAAAAAATAAGAGTTTTTCGAATATTAGAATGACGATCATCACTTCCTTCAACTCCTTTTACTTTTGACATGAAGCGTCTTTCTCGTATTCAAAAGCAATTCTTTGATAATTTTAGAATTGCAGAGCAAAATTTAAATGGTGTTCATGGGAAAGCAGTGCTTGGGGTACTATTTCAGGAAGAAGAATATTATCAAGAATTACAACATCATCTTGAAACAGTTGGAGTGGAAATCGAGTTTGAATCCGAATCATTGAGGTTTGACTCCACCGATTATTACGAAAAAGAAATGGGAACTGAACTTCGCCGGATTTTTCTATCTTTGAAAGGCATTTTTCCTGTTGAAGAGTCCGTGTTGTTCAAGCTTGAAACAACTGAATGGGAACACAGATGGAGAGAGTCGGGATTGAGAAGCCTTAATCTTGATCCTGGTTATCTTGACCTCCACAAACTGGTGCTATTGTCAGCAAAAGAAGGTCCTCAGAAAATATATCTCGGACAAGGAGTCTGGGCAGATCTTAGCTTGTTACGCAAGTCTGGGCATTTTGACACTTTGCCCTGGACCTTTCCAGATATTCGCGATGGACGCTATCATTCATTTTTCGAAAAGGTTCGTGATGCCTTCAAACAGGATCTTAAAGCAGCACGTAAAAGTTGAGGGGTATGAGGAACATAAGAAATGACTTCGTTTCGGGTTTTCATGTTTTAAATATTTTCAGTCTTCCTGATTCAACAAATTCATTCTATTTGAAATCTCCGTTTTGAACCCAGCAAACATCCCTTTTCTGGTTGCAGTGACTGGACCCACCTCCAGTGGGAAAAGCAGCCTTGCCCTGTGGCTTGCAGAGATGCTTGGGGGAGAACTGATTTGCTGTGATTCGATGCAGGTTTATCGTGGATTGGATATCGGAACCGCTAAGCCGACACCAGCCGAGAGGATCCGTATTGCTCATCATTTGCTCGATATCGTCAACATTGATGAAATATTCTCTGCAGGTGATTTTGTTCGTGAAACTGAAAGAATCATCAAGGAACTCCAATCACGGAATAAGGTACCCATCCTGGTTGGAGGAACAGGTTTGTACTTAAGATCACTGCTATTTGGATTAAGTCAGATCCCCGAGATTTCTCCAGAAACCAAGATTCAAGTGAATGAATTAAAATCTGGGGGAGGAACTCGAGCCTGCTGGCAGAGGCTGAAAGAACTGGACCCTTCCGGAGCCGAGAAACTCCATCCCAATGATTCTTCAAGAATCATGCGTACCCTGGAAGTGATTCTCTCGACAGGCAAACCTCTGTCCAGTTTTCAGCAAATCGAGGTTCCCAGCAATCAACGATACTCTTTTTACGGAATGGTCTGTGACCGCCCAAGGGAGGAACTTTATGAACGGATCAACAATAAAACCTTAGAGATGCTGGAACAGGGCTGGATCGATGAAGTCCGGTCATTACTTGACGATTATCCTGATCACCTCAAGCCTCTGCAGTCCATAGGTTATCGTGAAATCATCCTACACCTGAAAGGAGAACTGACAGAATCAGAGTTAATCCCTTTGATCCAGCAACGTACGAGGCAGTATGCCAAGAGGCAGTTGACATGGTTCCGTAGAGAAAGCCACCTAATTTGGAAACATCCTGATGACAAACAACGGATTCTAGAGGAATGCAGGGTTTGCCTTGAAAAAATAGGCCAAAACCTAGCATAGTCTTGTCTTAAACCAGCTTTAACCTAAAGGAGTTGCAGTGAAAAACTACAGCGTCGACCGACAGAATTACAGGATCTTTAAAACTGATAATACCCCTGATTCACCCTATGTGCATTTCTTCTGGGGAAAATTCGATTTCCGTATGAGTTTTGAAGTGTATTCCGATTCTTCCAGCGAAATGAATTCTAAGCTCTTGTTCAGTGGTCAAGGGAAAAAATACAAAACTGGAACCCTTGAATTGCTCCACCATCATCAATGGTATCAATTCATCAAACCAACCGGGCATGGTCTTGTTTTAGAAGAAACCCTTTGGGAAAAAGGCGAGGAAAAGCATTATGTCGAATTTCCACGTGACCTGTCCAGGATATGTCGTGATATTTGTGCAGAAGAACTAGGTTTCAAACCTATAATTCCTGCAGCGAATTCTTAATAATTTGGATTAGGATTCCTGTTCCTCAGATTTAGTTTAATCCTCCATAAAGTTTTCAATATTTTCAATAAAAAGAGTGGCTTGAGTAAAGTTTTCATCCAGACCTATGGTTGCCAGATGAACGAGTATGATACGGACAAAATGTTCGAACTTCTCAGGGCTCAGGACTTCACACCTGCCATCTCGATGGAAGATGCTGACTTAGTTCTGCTTAACACCTGTTCGGTTCGTGAAAAAGCAGAGCAGAAAGTTTATAGTGAGCTGGGCAGGATGCGACGACTGAAAAAGTTGAACCCTACAATGAAAATAGGGGTGGGTGGTTGTGTGGCTCAACAAGAAGGCGCAAAAATTCTGAAACGTGCACAAAACGTCGATTTCGTGTTTGGCACAGACAACCTCATTGAACTTCCAGAAATCCTGCGTGAATCGGATAACGGGGAACGTACGGTTCATATAAACCGACTGGCACCAAGACAAAAAGTCAGGGATTTCATTCCGGAATTTCCTTCTTCGGCTTCTCATCTTCCAAATCTCAAGGCCCATCTTGCCATTACCAAAGGCTGCAATAATTACTGTTCTTTTTGTGTGGTGCCTCTGACCCGAGGGACAGAAGTGAGTCGCAGTCCACAAAATATCCTTGAAGAAGCAATCAAACTTTGCAGAAACGGAACACGGGAATTATGCCTCTTAGGACAGAATGTGAATTCATACCAGGCGGATGGTGTGGATTTTGTGGAACTACTGAAAAATCTGGATGACATCACGGGACTGCAACGTATCCGCTTCATCTCCCCACATCCCAAAGATTTTCATCCTCAACTTGCTGATGCAATGGCGGATCTCCCATCTGTTTGTGAACAGTTGCACCTCCCTTTGCAATCCGGATCCAATTCTGTATTGAAGCGGATGAGGCGATGGTATACCACGCAAACTTATTTGGAGAAGGTGGAGATGTTTTGCAGACGAATGCCTGGGGGTACAATCAGTACCGATTTAATTGTTGGGTACCCTGGGGAAACCGAAGAGGATTTCCAGAATACTCTGGAAATGATGCAACGGGTGAGGTTCGACCTGATTTATGCGTTTAAATATTCCATCAGACCTGGAACTCGTGCCGCTGATGAGGAAAATCATTTGAGTGAAGAAATTAAAACAGAGAGGTTGAGGATCCTTCTTGAGACCCATGAATTGATTCTAAAAGAAAAACATGAGGAATTGTTAGGAAGCCAGCAGGAAATTCTGGTCGAAGGTCCACACCCCCGAGAAACAGATAGCATGAGCGGACGAACCCGTGGGAATCATTCCGTGGTGATACGTAATACGGATGCCCCTTCTGGAAGTCTCCTGCCTGTCCGTATCACCGGATACCGAACTCATCTCCTTGAAGCTGAAGCAATCTAAAACTGAACTCGGATTATAGCTTTCCTCAGTCCTTTAGAGAAAAGGCTTTAGTGACATTATTTTTTTCGAATTTTAGCGATGCAGGCTTTATAAGCTTGATTCAATCCTGCATCATGGAACTGTTTCGAACACGGGGGAATGGAGGCGTCCGTGCTGCCGGTTTGCGATTGCAAAGGTCGTGGTCACGATAATTGACCACCCTTCGCAGAGGAGGCTCAGAAGCCGTGAAGACACAACTGTCTCCCTGATTTTCCCAGGTTTGAGTCGTACATCCGAATGCAAAAGAGATGCTGAATATCATCACCCCTGCAATCCGTATAGCCTTGAAGATGTTATTTAATGATTCCACAGAAATACATGTCAAAACATATGCATCAACGATTCAAAGTCATTCAGGATGGGAGCAAAGTAAGTGCCATCCTGTTGGTTAGCTTCCACTGAAAAACTATAGTGAATCGCATTGGAGTAGGTATGTCCCGTTTGCATGATTCGGGAGAAGCTGTTCACGAAGCCCTGAATCAGGCTTTTCAAAGTTCCGGTCTTGAAAATGCTGATTGGCTGCTTGTTTTTTTTACTCCACAGCATATTGCTCAATCTACAGAGATTTATGAAACCTTGCGTGTAAAAAGCGGTTCCGAATGTATCGCGGGATGCAGTGGTTTGGGAGTCCTTTCCGGAATGGGTGAAATCTTCAACGATCCAGGGATGGTGGTGATGCTTGGTCAAACTCCGGGTCTGGAGATCATTGCGACCTGTAAATACCAGGAACTTCAGGACAGTGCTGGAGTGAATCAACAACTCAAAGAAGAATTGGAACGGTTTGGGGGACAAAATCCGCTTTTTCTTTTTTTCCCGGATGTTTACCAGCATCAACCCTATAATTTCATCAATACCTTGAATTATGTCCAGTCTGGACCGATGGTTTATGGTGCGGGCTCATGCGATGACGGATCAGACAGGATATCGGTCCAATTCGGTTCTGAGGGTGTTGTGGCCAACGGCGCAGGGGGGCTGGGTTTCAAAGGAATCCCTCAATATGTCGCAGGGGTGACACAATCATGTAAGACGATTGGAGATCCGATGTTTGTAACCGACTTTGAGGATGATTTAGTCCTCACCTTGGACGGCACACCGGCACTGGAGGTTTTCAGCAAAGTGGCTGCAGAACTTGAATTCGATGATATTGAAGCCGCAGCAAGACAGCTACTCATTAGTTTCCCCCTGGACCCAGAAGAACCAAAATTTGAAGGCGAATTCTCAATGGTCAGACACCTGATCGGAATTGATGTGGCAAGACAAGGAATACGGGTTTCCCAAATCGTTGAAAGAGGTACCGTGGTATCTTTTGCCTACCGAAGTGCGGTCAGTGCCAGGGACGATATGAATGCGATGCTGGAAAGAATGAAAAAGGAAAGCGAAAGCCCCCCCAGTTTTGGAATCTATTTCAATTGCGCTGCAAGGGGGGAAGCCTTATATGGCAAAACCGATGTAGACATTCAAATGATTCATGAACAATTAGGTGATTTCCCGTTGGCAGGGATGTTCGGAGGATATGAAATGGCGAAGGTCCCTGGTGGTCTTCAGCTATACACTTATACAGGCGTTCTCGTCTTGGTATATCTTGAATGAGATCGGTTATGAAAACAATCACTGGAAAAACCATTCATCATACAAAATCTCATGAAATCCAAGCCCCTATCTTTAGTAAGGCTTTGATCAAGTACTCCGTTATTTTGATCCCTGTTTGGATTTTGTGTATGACCGGCTGTGGTTATTCCATTATTGGAGGGAATCCTCCGCTTCCACGTCAGGCGCAGTCCATTGGTATCTATCCAGTAGAAAATCATACATTTGTTGCTGGGCTGGATACGAAAACCAATGCTGAAATCAAAAAACTGCTGGAAGCCAATGCTTCGTTGGAAATCCTCCCTGCAAACCTGGCTGATCTGCAACTCACCATCTCAATGAATGAAATTAAGAGCAAATCGAGTGGCCTTGATTCCCTTCAGAATGCTGGAGGTGTTATTTTCTATTTGAGCGGAAGTGCTGAAATCAAAGAAAGGGGCAACGGGGCAATGATTTGGAAAGAACAAAACCTTTCGGTTGAAATGATTGAAAGCAGTTCAAACAATCTAGTTTCTAACTCCCTTGAATTGAGCCAGGAAAACCTGGACGAATTAAGCAGGCTTTTTGCTGAAAAAATCTATCACCGCCTTTTTCTTGATTTTTAATTTACCTAGCCCCAGTCATTCAATGAAGACCAAATGATTCTTTGATTCCATGTGACAGATTCAGCATCAATCGAGAAAAATAACTTTTGATGTTAAAAAAATTGATATAATTTAATTGTTTTAAAATTTTAAGGAAAAAATGAAGGATTACGATCTACAGAATTTTCGCGAAAGGCTGGATAAAATGCGTTCAGACTTGGTGGACGATTCTGAAGAAACAGTTCAAGAAATGCGTGAGGAAAATAACCTCTATCCTGATCCGAGTGACCGAGCCACTTCAGAAACAGAACACATTAACCTTCTTCGCATCAGAGATCGTGAACGGAAACTGATGTCGAAAATAGATGAAGCGATTGAACGTTTGAACAATGGATCGTTCGGAATTTGTGAAGAATGTGGAGAGGACATTGACATTGAAAGGCTGAACATCAGGCCTGTCACGACCTTTTGCATCCGCTGTAAAGAAACCCTGGAAGCCAAGGAAAACCACAGTTGAACTGATCCACACGTTTAACTAAAAAACGTCCACGCACATTTTTCAGAAAAAAAAAGGCGGAACGATCACTGACCGCCCCGCCTCAAAAGGCCTCTGATACCGGCATGAATTACATCATTCCGCCCATTCCGCCCATTCCACCCATGTCACCCATTCCTCCTCCTGGAGGCATAGCTGGCATGCTATCCTTGTCTTCAGGAGCATCATGAATGCCTGCCTCGGTGGTCAATAAAAGACCTGCCACTGAAGCAGCATTTTCCAAGGCGGTTCGAACCACTTTCGTGGGATCGATGATACCTGCCTGAATCATGTCCGTGTAAGTCTCCGATGAAGCATCAAAACCTTCTGAGGAATTTGATGCTGACTTCACCTTGTCAATGACCAGAGCGCCTTCGAGGCCTGCATTGGCCACAATTTGACGCATGGGAGCTTCAAGTGCTTTGAGGACAATCTCAGCACCCACTTTTTGATCATTCAACTCTAAACTGTCAGCAACTTTTTTTACAGAATCAATGGAACGAAGGAGAGCCACTCCGCCTCCGGGAACAATTCCTTCCTCGACTGCTGCACGTGTCGCATGAAGCGCATCTTCAACACGAGCTTTTTTCTCTTTCATTTCCATCTCAGTTGCTGCGCCAACATTGATGACTGCAACACCCCCTGCCAGCTTCGCAAGGCGTTCCTGAAGCTTCTCACGATCATAGTCAGAAGAAGTTTCTTCAATTTGTGAACGAATCTGGTTGATTCGGCCCTTGATGGCATCTGATGAACCTCCACCGTCAATGATGGTGGTATTGTCTTTGTCAATAACGACAGACTTAGCAGTTCCAAGTTTAGCCAAAGTAAGGTCTTCGAGTTTCATTCCCATGTCTTCTGAAACAACCTCTCCACCAGCCAGAATGGAAACGTCCTCAAGCATTGCCTTCCTCCGGTCTCCAAAACCAGGAGCCTTGACAGAAGCACACTTCAGGGTACCACGGATTTTATTGACAACCAAAGTCGCCAAGGCCTCTCCTTCTACATCTTCTGCGATCAGCAGGAAGGGCTTGCCAGTTTTTGCAATTTGCTCCAACACAGGAAGAAGGTCCTTCATGTTGCTGACTTTCTTTTCCACGAGGATGATGTAGGGTTCCTCGAGATTCGCTTCCATACTGTCTTGATCGGTGACAAAGTAGGGAGACAGGTAGCCGCGGTCAAACTGCATGCCCTCAACAACATCGAGGCTGGTATCAGCACTTTTTGCTTCTTCCACAGTGATCACTCCATCTTTTCCGACTTTATCCATGGCTTCGGAAATGATGTCGCCGATGGTGCTGTCACTGTTTGCGGAGATGGTTCCAACCTGGGCGATTTCCTTAGAACCGGAAACGGTCTCGGAAATCCGATGCAATTCTGAAGTTGCTGCTACAACGGCCTTGTCTATGCCGCGCTTAAGGTCCATCGGATTGGCACCAGCTGCAAGGTTGCGATGTCCTTCTGTGACGATGCATTGAGCCAATACGGTTGCCGTGGTGGTTCCATCACCTGCAACATCGGAGGTTTTTGAAGCAACTTCTTTGACCATCTGAGCACCCATGTTCTCAAGCTTGTCTTGAAGTTCAACTTCTTTAGCGACTGTGACTCCATCTTTGGTGACCAAGGGTGCTCCAAAAGATTTATCAATCAGAACATTACGACCTTTGGGTCCAAGTGTTATTTTGACCGCATTGGCCATATGATTAACGCCGCGAAGAAGCTTTTCGCGATTGTCCGCGGCGAACGAAACTTGTTTAGCTGCCATGATTTCTCGTTAGGCTTAGGTTGTTTGATCATTAAACCACGCCGAGGATATCATCCTCGCGCATGATCAGATAGTCTGCACCGTCAATCTTGACGTCGGTTCCACCGTATTTGCTGAACAGGATCTTATCGCCTTGTTTGACGCCCATTTCCTGTAAACTTCCGTTGTCCAAGCGTTTGCCGGGACCTACTGCGATGACCTCGCCTTCTTGAGGTTTTTCTTTTGCCGTGTCCGGAATATAGATGCCTCCAGCGGTTTGCTCTTCGGCATCAAGACGCTTCACGATCACGCGGTCTTGAAGGGGACGAATCATAATCCTCCTTTAAGGGATCAGATTGTTAATGAATGATGATCCGGGCGAAATATGCCGGATCGGTTATCTAACCGTTGGGATGTGAACCATCCCTCATGGATAATCAAACATACTAAACAAACCCGCCGCAGGGTTCAAGAAAAAAATAGCACTTCTCTCCAGTGAGTGCTAATTATGCTCTTCTAGAGGATTTTGGATGAGGATCAAGGATTCTGAATTCAGAGATAACCTGCGAGACGCGCACGTTTTTCAACGTTTTCAAAATCTTGCATAACCTGGATCCTTGCATCGTATTCACTCAAACCTTCTTTTTCTTCAAGGAATCTTTGTAGTGCAAGTTCAAGGTATTCCCGATATTCCTTATGATATTGATTTTCCGTCATGTGATCTTAAACAAGATGGGGGTTAAGTTTATGAAGTTCAAAATGATGTTCAAATGGGATCAGTTTTGGATTGAGGCTGAGTGAAGGCTTCATTAAAGTTATTGTTTTATTTCAATCAAATAGGATTATGAACGATCATCTGGATCAACGTCAAATCAGGGTCGCAAAACTGGAGGAGCTCCGAAAAAAAGGAGTAGAACCCTATCCCTATTCTTTTCAAAATAGCCATAACCTTTCAGAGCTTTTTGCGGATGCTGACACACTGGTTGAGGATCATTCTGAGGTTTCGATTTCAGGGCGTCTAATGGCCCTTCGCGGAAAGGGAAAGGCCGTATTTGCAAACATTCAGGCGCAGCATCAAAGGCTTCAAATCTACATTCGGAAGGACGAAGTGGGAGAAGCTTCGTTTGAAGTTTTTGGAATGTGTGACATTGGGGATTACCTCGGTTTGCAGGGGACGATGATGTACACCAAAACTGGGGAACTAACCTTAAGGGTGAAAAGCCTGCTGTTGCTGACAAAATCCATTCGTCCGATGCCGGTGCCGAAAGTGCAGGAGAAAGATGGAGAAAAGATCATTCATGATGAACTGCGAGACCGGGAATTCCGTTATCGGCAACGTTATGTGGATTTGACCCTCAACCCTGAGGTGGCGACCGTCTTCCGTCAACGTAACGTGATGATGCAGACCATTCGAACTTACCTCACCGAGCAAGGATTCCTGGAGGTTGAAACTCCCACCCTGCAACCGGTTTATGGAGGTGCTAATGCAACTCCGTTCATCACTCACCATAAGGCACTGGATCAAAACTTCTTTCTTCGTATCGCGAATGAACTTTATTTGAAAAGACTCATTGCCGGAGGTTTTGATGCTGTTTTTGAATTCACAAAAAATTTTCGCAATGAAGGGATTGACCGCACCCACAATCCTGAATTTTCTGCTTTAGAGTTTTACCAGGCAAATGTCGATTACACTGCAATGATGGAGCATACGGAACAGATTTTTTCTCTCTGCGCTCAAGCTTTGCATGGATCCATGCAGTTCGAGTACGATGGACAACTCTTGGACGTATCTCCTCCCTGGAAGCGAATGAGCATGTATGAGGTACTTCAGGAATTGGCAGGAATTGAAGTGGAATCCTTGGATGATCAGGAGCTACAAAACGTATTGAGAAGCAATGATTTAGAACTTGAAGGAGCTTGGAACCGGGGACTGGCAGTTCAATTGCTTTTTGAAGAGAAGTGTGAAACACAACTGATTCAGCCGATCTTTATTACAGGGCATCCAAAGGAAACCAGCCCTTTATGCAAGCAGCATCGAGAGAATCCCAACCTGATAGAACGTTTTGAAGCTTTCATCAACGGATGGGAATTGGCAAATGCCTATTCAGAATTAAACGATCCACAACTTCAGCGAAGTTTGATGGAAGAACAGGTGGAACGGGGCCGTGGAGGAGAATCTGAAACCCAACCCCTGGATGAAGATTTTATCAGATGTATTGAATATGGCATGCCTCCGATGGGAGGCATTGGTTTCGGCATTGACCGGATGGTGATGTTGCTGACGGGCCAAACCACGATCCGGGACGTGATCCTCTTTCCAACGATGCGCCCAGAACAGTGATGGAAAAACTTCAGTTAGATGAGCTGGATTTTTCAAAACATAATGGACTGATCCCAGTCGTGGCCCAGTCTTCCGAAACCGGAGAAGTCTTGATGCAAGCCTATGCCAATCTTGAGGCGTTGAAATTGACCCAATCCAGCGGATACGCCCATTACTGGTCCAGGTCCCGAGGCAAGTTGTGGAAAAAGGGGGAAACTTCAGGGAATCTCCAGAAAATCGAAAAAATCTTGGTGGACTGTGATGCTGATGCTCTGGTCTATCAAGTACTTCAAAAAGGACCCGCCTGCCACACTGGAGAAGAAAGCTGTTTTTACCGCGAATTGGTTAAGGATTAAACATGATCTGGAACAGTTCTTTGAATGAAGAAGTCGATCTGTTGCGGGAAACCGTTCGTGCTTTTGCAGAAAAGGAAATTGCACCGCTTGCAGATCAAATCGATCGTGAAAACGAATTCCCTTCCCATCTTTGGAAAAAGCTGGGGGATCTAGGGCTGCTCGGGATCACGGCTCCCGAGGCTTTTGGAGGTTCGGGGATGAGCTACCTCGCACACCTCGTGACCATGGAGGAAATTACGCGCTGTTCCGCATCCGTTGGACTCTCCTATGGTGCCCATTCAAACCTTTGCGTCAATCAAATCCGCCTTAACGGGAATGAAAATCAGAAGAAAAAATTCCTCCCTGAGCTTTGTTCTGGAGACTCCGTCGGGGCCCTGGCGATGTCCGAACCCGGTGCTGGTTCAGATGTGGTAGGGTCGATGAACTGTAAGGCTGTTCGTTCAGGAGATCACTGGATTGCTAACGGAAGTAAGATGTGGATCACCAATGGCCCTGATGCCGACGTTTTGGTGGTCTATATGCGAACTGCAGAAAAAGATCAGGGGTCCAGAGGGATGACCGCTTTCCTGATCGAAAAAAACATGCCCGGCTTCAGCACCGCCAAAAAACTGGACAAACTTGGGATGCGCGGATCCAATACCTGTGAACTGGTTTTTGAAGACTGTGTTATCCCTGATGAAAATATTTTGAGTGAAATGAACCAGGGTGTGAAGGTCCTGATGTCCGGACTGAATTACGAACGGATGGTCCTTTCAGGTGGACCGATTGGCATCATGCAGGCCGCCATGGATCTGGTTCTGCCCTACGTTCATGAACGCTGGCAATTCGACCGTCCGATTGGAACTTTTGAACTGATGCAGGGCAAGCTCGCCGATATGTATACGAACCTGCAGGCATCCCGCGCTTTTTGTTACCGTGTTGCCTCCGACTGTGATCAGGGAACCGTCTCACGAAGAGACACCGCATCATGCCTGATGTTCGCATCTGAATGTTCCGTCAAAGTTGCCCTGGAAGCGATCCAAGCTCTCGGAGGGAACGGATATATCAATGATTATCCTGCCGGCCGGCTTCTGCGGGATGCAAAACTTTATGATATTGGTGCCGGCACCAACGAAATCCGACGCATGCTGATTGGTCGGGAGCTTTTTGATGAAACTCATCCAGCATGATGGACCTGACCCGCACGCAGTTGCTTTTTCCCGATTAAAAAATAAGTCCTTCTAGAACCGGAAAAGAATGATTCATAGGTTTCAGAAAAAACCCCATTTGCTGCATCAGACAGCCAGTGGAATGCCTTTCGAAATCGATGTCTGGGAATATTCTCCTCCTGGAGCAAAACGGATCACTTACCTGCAGGGAGGACTTCATGGCGTTGAATTGACCGGAATCCCGGTGCTGATGCGATTCATGAAAGAACTTGAAGAACATCAACCTAATGAACGCATCCTTTGTGTCCCTTGGTCCAATCCGATGGGGCTCGACAGCCAGATCATGGGGCAGCAGACAGGCTATAACAATCTCCATACCAATCAGCAAAATTGCTGGAACTGGAACCGTATTACTCACCTCAAGGACGAAGGGAGTTTGGAGGGCCATTGGATTTCCACCCTGCTGGAACTGTCAGCAGAAGCCGAGGTCGTGCTGGACCTGCATACCGCGGGCTACGAAACCGTTCCCCACGTCTATGTCCATCGTTCTCAAAAGGAATTGGCCTTGAATCTTGGCATTCCACATCTGCTCGCCTGGGAAAAACCCTCAGCCAGTTTCTCGGACACCTGCTTCAAACGTGGGCAAAAGGCTTTGACCTTTGAAATATCGTCGAGCAGGATCCTCTCCGAGGCTTCGATTTCTTCTGGCCTCGAATTTCTCCGTTGTTTCTTTGGATTCTCTGAGTCAATGAATCAGACCCGAATCTGGAATCAGGAAACTCAAATGCGTAAGTGGTACAGTCCGGAAGGTGGTGTGATTTGCTGGCATCGTAATGCAGGAGATTCAGTGCTTCAATCTGAACCGATCCTTACCTTTTTCACCCGTCAGGGTGAAAAGACCCTTCATGCACCTTATGATGGGGTTCTGCTTCTCAAGAATCCAATCCATGCCCCTCATCAATACCAGGAGCTAGCAAAATTTCTGGTACCTTGATTTTTGCCAATTTTAGCTTTGCTAAATATGGAAAATCCTTTTGGAAATTGATTCCAAACAGCTTGAGAATAACCAAAAAACTCATCATACTATTTTGTTTTCAATAAGTTCAGCATTCGCCAACTGAATTAAATCATTAAAGTCCTTCATTAATACTCGATCACATGGAAAGCCAAGTTGAAGAGCTTGAAAAACTGAAGCGCCGATTGACCATTGAACTGTCTTTGGAAGAGGTGGAACCCCATTATCGAAATGTTCTGAGACAATTGCGTAATACACGCATGAATGGTTTCAGACCTGGAAAATTTCCAAAGGGGTGGCTAGAAAAGCGTTTTAAATCAGTTATGCATCAAGAAGCAGTTGATCATGTCATTCCTGGATTCATTGAAGATGCCCTGCAAAAAAATAATATACAGCAAGCCACCCAGGGAGTGATTTCTGAGTTAGAATTTGAACAAAAACGGCCTCTTAAAACTGTGATTGAGTTCGAAGTCAAACCCTCTCTTGCTCTTCCGGATTACAAAAAATTCAAACTTACCCGTCAAGAGGTTGAAAGCGTAAAGCCTGAAGATGTTGAACAAGAATTAGAAAATTCCAGAAAGAATCTAGCACGCATTGAGGACCGTCCATCAGAATCAGTTGCAGAAGATAAGAACTATGTTGTGCTGGAAATCAAAAACTCCGGAGATGAAGACTATGTTGATGAAAACCATTTAGATTTTGAAATTGGGGGAGAGCGATTGGGTATTTTTTTTGAATCGGTGCTGGGAATGAAAGTAGGTGATGAAAAAACAGTCGAAATTAAATACTCACTTGAAAATAAAACGGAAGATTCAGCGATAAACAAATTCAAAATCCGGCTTAAATCTCTCAGAGAACTTCAAATTCCTGAACTCAACAAGGAATTTTTTAATCAGATGCAGGTGAAAGATCTCGATGAACTTAAGGGAAATCTGGAGAAAAATTTACAATTCCAGAAAGAAATGGCTCTGAAATCAGAATACAGAAAATCGATCTTGGACCAACTTCCTAAACAGTATGACGATTTTGACCTTCCAGAGGCCCTTGTTCATGAAAAGGAACATGAACTGGAACACAAATTAGAAGAAGAGGCCAAAAAAGAGGAACCACCAAAAACACCTCTAGATAAAGATAAAGAACTCAAGGAGTTCAAGGAAAAAATGCGTTTGAATTACATGATAGACACGATTGGCCGTCATGAAGAAGTTCCTATCAATCAAGAGGCTGCGGCGGGAGAATTCATCAACATGGCGATGATGTTCAATCAGTCGGCGGAAGAATTGATTAAAACTCCTTATGGCAGCAGACTCTATAGTCAAATCATGGCCCGAAAACAGGAAGAATCGATTTTAAACCGTGTGGTAGCAAGGGTTTTTGGAGACCCGATAGAAACGGTCGAGGATGCTGCAGAAAAAGAAAATATCGTTGAGAGCGAGAGCAATTCGTGACTCTGAATAAATCCTTGTGGCTTCAGTGAATCACCGATAGCTTGAAATATTCACCCTCAAATCATCTATAAAAATGGCCCTCATACCGATGGTCGTGGAGCAGAACAGCCGCGGCGAAAGAGCATACGATATTTATTCAAGATTACTCAAAGATCGTATCATTTTCCTAGGCACGCCCATCGATGACAATGTAGCCAATGTGATGATTGCCCAGTTACTTTTCCTGGAAGCAGAAGACTCCGAAAGTGATATTGCCTTCTACATCAATTGCCCAGGCGGTCTGGTTTCTTCGGGACTTGCGGTTTATGATACCATCCAGTATCTCAAAGCAGAGGTGCAAACCATCTGCATCGGGCAGGCATCCAGCATGGGGGCTGTATTGCTAGCCGCTGGAGCAAAAGGCAAGCGCTTTGCACTTCCTCATTCTAGGATCATGATTCATCAGCCAACCGGAGGATTTTCAGGTCAGGCAGAAGACATTGACATACAAGCTAAGGAAATCCTTAGAACTACAGAAACTCTCAACAGCATCCTGGCTTCTCTTACAGGACAAGACGTGGAAAAAGTCGCAACAGATACCCAACGTGATTATTATTTTTCTAGCGAAGAAGCCAAATCTTATGGCATCATCGATTCGGTGATGCATGAAAGAAAACTTAAGGCAGTGCCTTCCAACTGAACGGCAAGCAGGGCTAAACGAACCGTAACAGAAAACAAACATCAGGCAAGATCTATGACCCATCTGAAAGATACGCCTTTGAGATGTTCGTTCTGTGGCAAAACACAGGATGAAGTTAAAAAAATTATTGCTGGACCTACCGTCTACATCTGTGATGAATGTATCGAGTTGTGTAACGACATCATGGAGGAGGAGTGGCAAAAGGAACGTGCAGTCGACCTCAAACAAGAACTGCTCAAGCCTGTTGAAATCAAGGAGATCCTGGATCACTACGTTGTGGGTCAGGATCAGGCCAAAAAGGTTCTCTCCGTAGCGGTTCACAATCATTACAAACGGATCAACGCCAATTTCAATGATGGAGATGTTGAACTCCAGAAAAGCAACATCCTGCTGATTGGTCCGACCGGGACAGGAAAGACCTTACTGGCCCAGACACTGGCCAGGATCCTCAATGTGCCCTTCGCGATGGCTGACGCCACGACTCTGACCGAGGCTGGTTACGTTGGAGAGGATGTGGAGAACATCGTCCTTAAACTGCTTCAGGCTGCGGATTATGACACCGAACAAGCTGAACAGGGAATCATCTACATTGATGAAATCGACAAAATCACACGCAAAAGCGAGAATCCCTCCATCACCCGAGATGTATCTGGCGAAGGAGTTCAGCAGGCCTTACTAAAAATCATTGAAGGAACCGTTGCCAACATTCCTCCCCAGGGAGGGCGTAAACATCCCCAGCAGGAATGCGTGCAGGTAGATACCTCCAACATCCTCTTCATCTGCGGTGGAGCTTTTGTCAATCTCGATGAAATCATCAAACGAAGAATCGGGAGTCAGACCATTGGTTTTGGGGCAAACATCCGTGGGAAAAACCCGGAACAGAATGTGATCAATCATCTCGAACCAGAGGATTTGTTGAAGTATGGGTTGATTCCTGAATTCGTAGGTCGTCTTCCAGTGGTAACCACACTTCACGATCTTGAAGTAGATCATCTGGTCAAGATCCTACAGGAGCCCAAAAATGCGCTGATCCGTCAATACCAGAAGATGTTTGAAATTGAAGACATTGAGTTGAATTTTACCAAAGGAGGAGTCAAAGCAATTGCCGAAGAAGCCATCAAACGTAAAACCGGTGCACGAGGACTGCGCTCCATCATTGAAAAGGTAATGCTCGAAACCATGTATGAAGTTCCTTCGGATTCTTCTGTTCAACAGTGTATTGTCGAAGCGGAAAACATCCACAAACATACCCGGCCCAAACTCATCCATAGTCCTGATCAGGCCGCAAAGGCCAGTTAGGCTCGTGTTTCAGCCCGGGTCTGATTTCCGGGCTGTATCTCCCAATCCAATTTTTTCAAATGAAGAATATCGACGTGTACGGCGTCTGTAATCCATTAATGGATTTACTTTGCCACATTCCAGATGAATTCCTTGAGCAGCATAATCTAGAGAAAAACAGAATGTACCTTGTTTCCACAGAAGAGCAAAAGTCTCTGCTCAAAGCAGTGGAACAAGAGAATCAAAAAATTGAATATGCCGCAGGAGGATCCGGTGCCAATACGATGATTGGAATTGCTCAACTTGGAGGTCAATCAGCATTTACCGGGAAAATAGGTCTAGATCAACGGGGAAATCAGTATCATGAAGATCTTGAAAACAAAGGGGTAAAGTCAACTCTGGCAACTGGGGAGGGGATGACGGGTTCAAGCCTGATTCTCGTCTCGAGTGATGGTTCAAGAACGATGAACACACATTTAGGGATGTGTCAGGAACTTCAGCCTAATGATATCGATGTGCAAGTTTTGGAATCATCCAGCATCCTCTACCTTACGGGTTTCCTCTGGGACACTGAAAATCAGAAAGCCTCCGTAAGGCATGCATTGGAAATGGCAGAAAAACTACCCGTCAAAGTGGCTCTAAGTCTTTCCGATCCTTTCTGTGTGGAACGTCATCGAACTGATTTTGTTGAGTTGATCCGTTCCCAAGTGAACATGCTCTTCTGTAACCAAGAAGAAGCCTTTACGATGATGGAGACACAAGTCACTCAGGAAGCCATTGAGGGGCTTTCAGAAAACGTGGAAACCGTGATAATGACACTTGGCAACCGAGGGTCATTGATCTGTAGTCAAGGAAAAATCAACTATATCGATCCCCTGGATGTGGAAGTGCTGGACACCACAGGCGCAGGTGATGCCTATGCTGCAGGTTTCCTTTATGGGTACAGCCAGGGAAAATCGATGCTGGAATGCGGAAAAATCGCATCCGCCCTTGCAGGTACGGTAATCGAGCAAATCGGTCCAAGAATAGAAACTCAGATGTTGAGCACTTTAGAAGACAGGCTCAGTAGGATTCACTAGGTAGATTTCATGGAACTACTCGCTCCTGCCGGTAATTATCAAAAATTCAAATCTGCCGTTCTTTATGGTGCGGATGCAGTTTATCTAGCCGGACCACGATACGGATTAAGGAGTGCTTCCGATAATTTTTCTGACCTAGAACTTCAGCAGGCAGTTGAATTCGCTCATGCTCGAAAACGAAAAGTCTATGTCACCCTGAATGCTTTCCTGCATGAAGCGGACATGGCCTCCCTGCCTAAATATGTTGAATTTTTGGCAGAATGCGAAGTGGATTCCGTTATCATTGCAGATCTGGGAGTGATGAGTGTGGTCCAGGAAAAGTCTAAGATTCCGATTCACTTATCAACCCAAGCCAGTTGTCTCAATTTGGAATCTGCCAAAGCCTGGAAGGAGATGGGTGTCAAACGCATCATTCTGGGGCGTGAAGCAAGCATTGAACAGGCCCGAACTATCCAACAGGAAGCAGGACTTGAAGTGGAGATGTTTATCCATGGTGCGATGTGTATGGCTTATTCCGGGAACTGTACCCTTTCCAATTATACCGCGGGACGTGACAGTAATCGCGGAGGCTGCGTCCAGAGTTGTCGGTTCAGTTACCGTATGGATCCCGATGGTGAAGCTTCTATTCCTGAACAGACGTCCTCCTTCATGAGTTCAAAAGATCTCAATGGACTGAGGCTGCTTCCCAATTTTGTTGAAGCCGGAATCAAAAGCATCAAAATCGAAGGGCGTATGAAAAGCGCCCTTTATGCTGCGACAACCGTCAGTGTCTATTCCAAAGGTTTACGATCCCTCAAATCCAGTCAATCAAAAAAATGGGAAATTGTTCTCCAGGAACTGGGACCGGAACTTGAGAAAATCCCGCATCGTGATTACACCGAGGCTTCACTAGAAAGTGAGGCTGATCAGCGAAGCATATTTTACGGTAATCGTAACGGTAGATCGAAAAGCCCCTATGAAATGGCAGGAAATGTTCTAGAGGTGATAGATGGAAAAAACTTTGTCATGGAAGTGCAGAATCCTTTTAAAGCCGGGCAGGATCTGGAGGCCCTTAATTTTTCAGGATCTCCCGTTAGGGTGCCTGTCACCTTTATGAAGGACCTATCTGGAGAAGAACTTCAACAAGCCCTTCCCAATCGTTTGGTATTGCTTCCCTTCAAACAGGGAATCGAAGCAATGAATGTTGTTCGAAGAAAAACTTCATAAGTTGTCCCCTTCCTCCCTGGAAAATCCAAAAACGGAACATTACTTGCTAGGTGTTTTCTCAATTTCAATCGGTTTTCAAGGGAGTATGTCTCATGAAAAAATTGAATATGCCTTCAATCCCCTTATCTTCCAAGATGATGTATATGATCCTTTCTCCTGAGTTGAGGGGAGCAGCGATCATCCTTGGAATTATTTCTGTAATGACCTTCTGCTCCACATTCCTGCTGGAAAACCAGCTTCAAGTATTATGATTTACGGCCTAGCAGGCGGAGTCAGTCTCGCCATTTCAATATCTTCCCTAATTGTTCTGATTTCAGTTTTATAGGTCCTGAGGATATTTATAGAGGAATCAGGATACAAACTGTATGGGGCTTTCCTGAAGAACCGATTCCAGATTTTCCAAAAGAAATTTTCCTTCATTTCTTCCAAAAACCATCGGCGGTTTGAATTTTAAAACATTATGCCCAGGCCCTTCTGTACTCATCAGGATGCGTTTGGTTTTCAGACGCTCTACAACATATTTGGCGTGTGAGCCTGCAGGTTGAAGCGTTTCTGGATCGAGGATCAATTCAATTCCAAGAAAAAATCCCTCACCCCGTACATCACCGATCAATGGATATTGTTTCTTAAGACGGTTGAGTTCTTCTTTAAGCCAGTTGCCTGTTTCAAGTACATGTTTTTGTAGATTCTCTTCTTCGATCACATCCAGAACTGCCATTCCAGCAGCACAGGAGACCTGACTGCCTCCAAATGTGTTAAAATATTCCATTCCGTTCGCAAAGGCTTTGGCAATCTTTTGGGTCGTGATCACTGCTCCAAGAGGCTGTCCGTTTCCAATCGGTTTGCCTAGGGTAACGATGTCAGGTATGACATTTTGAAGTTGGAAGCCCCATAAATGTTTCCCCACCCTTCCAAATCCAACCTGTACTTCATCAGCAATACAAAGTCCCCCTGCTTTTCGGATGTGGTCATAAGCAAAATTCAGGAAAAAATCTGGAAGCGGAACTTGTCCTCCACAGCCCAGTATTGATTCACAAATGAAAGCTGAAGGTTTTTTCTCACTCGATTCCAATTCCAGACAAAGCTTTTGGATTTCATCCGCATATTGGCTTCCGGCAGATTCAAGGTCACGATATTTTCCCCGAAAAAGATAAGGCATCGGGATCTTGTGTACCCATTGCGGCGGGCCTTGTCCTCCTGGACCTTCATGTTTATAGGGACTGGCATCTACAGTAGTTCGAGTATTACCGTGATACCCCTCTTCAAGCACAATGACTTCGGTATTTCCGGTTACTGTAGCAGCGATTCTCAAAGCCAGTTCATTGGCTTCGCTTCCCGAACATACCAGAAAACAGGTATCCAGGGGATCCGGGAATAACGAACACAAGCGTTCGGAATAATTCAGTGTTACCGGGTTTAAATAACGCGTATTGGTGTTCAATACCGAAACCTGATGTTTCATCTCAGAGGCCACTTTAGGATGGGCATGTCCGACGTGAGCCACATTATTGACACAATCCAGGTGTGCCTGCCCCCCTGCATCAAAAAGATAAGAACCTCTGCCTCTGATAATGGTCAGGGGTTGATCATATGAGAGACTGAGGGATGGCCCAAAAACCCTGTTTCGCCTTTCAAGCAATTCTGCTTCATTGATGACTTCATCACACACTTCATTTTGAAGGCCCACAAGCAAGGAAGGATCCGGACAAAGGCTCTTCCACAAACCGAACTGAGAAGGACTGGCGACACCAGGGACATTGCCCCCATAATCGAACAGATCTTGAACCAATTGAAAATGGACATGGGTGGGCCAACCTCCATTTTCATCACAGTTTCCTGTCAACACAAAGGCTTCACCTGCAAGGATCCTTTGTCCCGTTTCCAACTCTGTCAGGCATTCCCGAGCCAAATGCCCGTATAAGGTGTAGAAAACAGGACCCGATTCAGGACGGTGTTCCAGTACCACCGTTGGACCGTAGTCCAGGTTTCCGGCATTGTCCTGAAGCTGAACTACCTTCCCCTCAAGCGGGGCATGGATGGGGGTTTTATAGGGAACAAACAGATCAATCCCAAGATGTAGGGTTCTCATCTCAACCGATTCTGAAAGCTGCTCATGAAAAGCTTCCGAACTGTAAAAGGAACGGCATTCTGCATATTTCCCAATGCCGTAGCTGGCTTCATTCTTTAACAGCCAAGCATCAAGGAACTGCTGTTGTTCCAAAACCGTTTTTCCTTCCAATGCCAGAGTCAATTCACTCGACTGGCTTAGATCGATCACTTTCCCTGCCTGATTCAGAAATGATTCACCAAGGATGTGTCTGAAGTCTGCCGTGTTTTTTTTAAGCCAATGGATCATGAACTTGGTTTTCGGAAAAGCCTCCATACCGCATGCTTCACGCAGACGGTAATGGGCAAAGTCCGGGTTGACTTTTCTAAGATCCCCGAGAAGTCCCCATGCTGGACGCTGGCTGATGCCGAGGTATGGATTTTCCGGATCATTCCTTTGCTGGAATGCGCCTAGGGTGACCGTCAAACATAGACGCATCAGGGCCATCAGGAAAAGAATCTCAACCTCGAACTCCTTCAGAGGAAACCTTTCCTGATAACCCCGCATCAAGTGACAAGCTGCATCAACCGGATCTTCTTTGTTCAGCATTCCATAGGCAATGGCGACCGCTGCATCTGCAACAAGGTAAGAATGACACAAGTCACCAAAATCGATAATCCCAAGTTTTGGTGGACCTTCAAGACTTGGTTGGACCAGAATATTGTAATCATTGGCATCATTTTGAATCCACCCCTTCCTTAAATGCTTTTCCAGCGGGTTCATTGTTTGTTGGTATAAAGCAAGAAAACTCTCGATCCATCCCCGTTTTTCAGGATCGTGGAGATACGAAAGATAATTCCCCAGAGTCTTGGAAACGTGTTTCATGTTCCAAAGCAGGTTGCTTTGAAATGGTTCTGCCTTTATTGCATGGACCGCATGAGTCATTGTTCCGCACATGCATCCAAGATGATGAAGAAAATCTTCATTGTGCGGAGTGTATTCAGCCATCGGAATTCCCTCGACGTACTTCACAAGCCGCATCCAGTGTCTTAATCCTTGGTTAGAAACTACTTTAGAGAGGTTTTCATTGGAATGTGAAAGCATGAGTTCCGGAGCTCTTCCAGGCCCTAAGGCATTCAGAGTTCTTTGCAGAGCCACATTCTGGATTTCTAGTAATTCCCGTTTTTCACATTGATTGAAAATCTTCAGGACAAAACGTTGATTCTTCGAATCCTGAATCAGATAATTACGGTCTCTTTCTCCTGGAAGTTCCTTTGCAGTTCCCTGAATTCCAAAAAAATCCCACGACGCCTTTTCCACAGATTCTTGCTTGAAATCAGGACGGAGAAGTTCCGGGGGATGTTCCAAAGAATAATCCTTTT
>Ga0187827_10001286_pt1 | contig 37442 bp, 28 predicted proteins | sample ETNtaG_39_FD_167969 | JGI IMG/M metagenome (GOLD analysis project Ga0187827, IMG submission 167969) | Marine microbial and viral communities from oxygen minimum zone, Eastern Pacific Ocean - ETNP2014_SV_150_PacBio MetaG (Illumina Assembly) | ecosystem: Environmental > Aquatic > Marine > Hypoxic...
TGTTTGAAAGAAAGAATCTCTTAATCCCTGCCTCTTCAATTCGAGAGAGAAAATCGAGAGAACCATCTATGAGTTTGCTACCGAGATAGATGGTACCATCAAGGTCGAGAAACACAGCCTTAATTCCAGCCAGAGTATTATCTAATTCAGTCATATTTACACCTCAAGGTAATACAATTGTCTTGAACAAAAACCAAGGATTCCAAAGAATCTCTTGCGTGTCTTTACTTGCAATCATTTCCGACATCAACTCGCCAATCTCCGGCTTCTTTGATGCCCTCTTGACGAACCAATTACTCAATCTCTTCCATTTCATCAATTTCTGTAATTTTGTTGAATTAGTCAATTCTTTACCCAAAATATCCCAGAGATTTTCCATGTAGGCAATAGCAGCATCTGCGGGAAATCCCTTCGAATGCGAATCTTTGTTGAAATGCCGACTTGTTAGTTTGGCTGAAAGAAGCGCATTTCCAACACCTTCTCCACTGAAAGGATCGACCAAACTAGCAGCATCGCCAACAGTCATTGCGCCCGCCATTGCATTTCGCCTCGGCTGAAATGAAGGGGCCTTTTTACGAGGCGAGCCGAATGGTAGTTGCCACCCCTTTCCAGATCCTTCAACCATCTTTGCCGAAGCGAATCGTTCTTTGAATCTCGGATGTTCTTTGATAACCCATTCTTGGACCTTCTTGAGAGACTTCTTTCGATTTGCTTTCAACTTCCGTTGTTCTGAAATCAACATACCAATTCCCACATTTACTAGACCATCTCGAACAGGGAAGAGCCAGAAATAACCTGGAAGAACCTCATCGATAAAGTGAATTTCAATCGGACCATCATTACCCTCCAGGCCACCTACATTTTCCCAATATTCTCTATATCCTCCACAGAAGTGATTAGGATCATTGTGATCCTCTCCGTGCATGTCGATTGTGATTTTTCGTGACACTGGGCAGTTGTAGCCTCCTGCCCCTATTGTTAGATTAGCTGAGAATTCAAAATCATCACCAGCACCACGCTTGCCACCGAACTTACCACTAACTCCTGTGATTTTTTCATCATCACCCGTACCTTCGTGTATAACATCAAGAACAGTAAATCCTTGAATTACCACTCCACCATTCTCACGAACTATTTCTTGACACCTGTGGAACATGAAGAAGTCAAATTGTTTTCGAGGAAGTGCATATCCTGATTGCAGACCTTTAGCTTCGTAAGCCTCCTTAGGCAACATTACACGCACTTCCGAACCATTAGCACTACCGAAAACAATCGAATCCACGACATAGTGAGGAGAGTTGTCTACCAACTCTAGTACGCCAAGTTCCTTAGCATGAGAGAGCGATTTACCACCGACAGCATCTCCACAAATTTTGTCTCTAGGCCAAACTTCTTTTTCTATCAAAAGCACCTTGCAACCGTTCATTGCATTGTATGCCGCGGCAGCAGAACCCCCCGGCCCTCCTCCAACTACAATGACATCAAAGTGAGACCCAGATTCAGGAATTTCACCTGTATCGATGGGTTGTGTGTAGTCGACCACCGCAGCACCGCAGAACCGTCGAGTGACGTCAGGCATTCAAACTTCACCATCGAATTGATTGCCTTGTATGCGTGCGGCAGGATATGGCGGACGAAGTATGGGTAGTGCAAACCACACTACCAATTGAGTGGTTGGAGCCCCTTGTTGGCGAGTGGTGTTACAACATTATTTCCCAAGATTTAGCAGCTTGCGCCCAACGCCATTCAATCACATCCATGTTCAAGTGGGAAGATGAAGTTCAGAGTGCTGAGGAATGGCGAATTCAATTCAAGACTACATTTTCAAAGAAGGACCACTTAATCTCAATAATAACTTCAGAACACCCCTACGACGTACCGATGATTATCGCATTTGCCGCTGAAACCACTTCTGAATATGCAGAATGGGCCAATTCCTGAACGGTCAAGATAAGGCCTCAGCGGGCCCCCCGTAATCATAGAATGAAACCATAGTCCGAGTGTGACCCATTCCTTCAATACCAGACAACCGATCGAGTATTGCATCTCCAAGATCTTCCATATCTTTAGCCACGACTTGTATTATGAAATCCCACTGTCCTGTAACAATGTGACAACTCTTGACAAATGATAATTCACATATCTCTTGGGCCACCATCCTCCTGTCTGTCAACCCCCTCTCTCCTTGCCAATTTGCTAGAATAAAGCCATTGAGCGGCGACCCAACAACTCCTGCATCAATATCGACAGTAAATCTCCGAACAATACCCCGTTCTTGCAACCTCCTAATTCTATCATGAGCAGTTACTCGAGGCATATTCAATTGATCCGCGATTGATTGCGTACTCATCCGAGCATCTCCAGAGAGGAGCTCAATTATTCGCTGGTCCTTCATGTCCAATCCACTTAGAGGCACATGCTACCGATTAGACGGTATGAAATAACTTCTTCCGTCATTTAGTCGGTTATTGCCGGAAACACCGTCGTTTTCTCGACGTTTTTCCTTCATGCATATCATTCAGTTGATTTCATAGTACCCTCTGCGAGGGCCATGGACGAGAAGCACACCGACAAGGAATTTGCAACCCGAGCAGTTTGGTCTGGCACACAGAACGTAGATGGTGCAGCAGTAACGCCAGTCTTCCTTTCTTCAACATACCAACTCACAGATGAGAGGTATCAAGGCTGGGCCGATGGGGCACAACACACATCACTATATTCTCGCCTTTCAAGCATTAATTCGGAAGCGGTCGCTTCCAAGATAGTAGCGCTTGAAGGTGCAGAAGATGGAGAAACATTCTCTAGCGGTATGGCGGCAATATCAACCACTCTAATGGGTCTTTTATCCAGTGGCGACCATATGGTTGCAAGTGCTGATTGCTATGGCGGAACTTATGGTCTAATGACTGAAGACTTGCCTAGATTCGGTATCGAGGTCACAATGGCCGACATGCGCGACCCTGCTTCCTATGAGGCTGCTATACAACCAAACACAAAGATTCTCTATGTTGAGACAATTACCAATCCTGTGATAAAAGTCTGCGATCTTGAAGCAATGATAGCAATTGCTAAGAAGCACGATTTAATTGCAATTGTTGACAACACTTTTGCATCTCCTTATTCGTGCAATCCAATAAACTATGGATTTGATTTAGTAATTCATTCGGCCACTAAGTACCTAGGCGGCCATTCTGATTTGATTGCAGGGTTTGTAGTAGGCAGCAAAGATTTGGTAGCCCAAATTTTCCCTAAGAAAGTACACTTCGGCGGTGCTGCCGATCCACACATGTGCTATCTCCTTGAGCGAGGTATGAGGACACTACATGCACGTATGCCAATACACACTTCAAATGCAGCAGAAATTGCAAAGCGTCTTGAAGCGCATTCCATGATTGAACAAGTCAATCATCCAAGCCTTCCAAGTAGCCCAGATTATGAAGTTGCACAGCGTATTGTTCCAAAGGGAACTGGTATGCTTGGATTCGTAGTTAAGGGCGGAGATACCGCCTCACTACATTTCATGAAATCCCTCAATCTGATTTTCGAAGCTACTAGTTTGGGTGGCGTAGAGAGCCTTGTGGAATGCCCATTCAATTCTAGTCACATGTTTGTTCCTGAAGAAGTCCGGCATGAGGCCGGAGTTGTTTCAGGCTATGTTAGGATGAGCATAGGCATAGAAGATGTCGAAGACATATGGAACGACATTTCAACAGCGCTTGCCCAGAGTGAAATTCACCTCGAAACCCTTGCTTGAATGTGAGTAAGTGACTTCATGAGTTGATGTTTTGGATTACGAGGGCCTGATTGCACTTTTGGTATTCATAGTTCCAATGTGTTTTTCTCCAGGCCCAAACAATATGCTCTGTGCGGCCCACGGCTCACAACATGGGTTTCGAGCAAGCATTCCTCTTACTCTCGGCATGCTTGTCGGTTGGTCCTCGCTTGGATTAGTGGTTGGTATGGCAACAGTATTCATTGAAGAAAATCAAGAAGTTTTTCTCTTATTGACATATATTGGAGCTGCATATATTGCATATTTAGGATATAAAATCGCCTTCCAAACCCCATCAACGGAAAAAGAAGGCAAAGAAACCGAAAGATTAGGATTTTCAACAGGATTGATGTTACAAATTGTCAATGGAAAGGCATGGGTTCATTTTCTAGTTTTAATGACTTCATGGGGCACTCTATTCGGCACAGGATTTGCAAGTAAGGCAACACTAGTCGCCATCAATGCTACAGCAGGTTACCCCGCTGTCCTCACATGGTCAGCCTTTGGGGTGGGCCTTAGCAAAATTTTCTCAACACCTGAAAAGGCAAGAATTCTGAACGGATTTCTGGGCGTTTCACTTTTTGCCGTAGCGATATGGATCTCTTTACCCCATTAACCCCTCAACTCAGCGAGGCATTCAAGACAGACATCCCTCACAGAGACACATGGAAACCGGAATAAATGGCAAAGTCGTTCTCGTCACAGGAGGAGCTGGAGGGATTGGCCAAGCAATTTGTAAAGCCTTTTCTTCAGAAGGAGCCAAAGTTATTGTCCACTATCACTCATCATCAACAGCTGAATCTTTGGCGGATGAAATTCAAGGAAAGGCAATTAGCGCAGATTTACGCAATTCAGCTGAAGCGACAGAAATGATCAGTCAGATAGTTTCTGAATTTGGAAATTTAGATATTTGCATCGCCAATGCTGGACATTATCCAACACCGCCAAGGCCACTATGGGAAATTGACGCCGAAAGATGGTCAGACACAATTTCATCTAACCTAGACCTAACTGTGAATACCGCTCGAGCATTTTTGGCTCAGGCATCAAAACAAAAATTCGGCTCACTCGTCATGGTGGGCTCGACAGCAGGAATATACGGCGAGGCGGGTCATTCCGATTACGCCGCAGCAAAGGGGGCAATCACCTCAGGTCTTCTGATGTCGCTAAAAAATGACGTTGCAACAATTGGCGGTGTTAGAGTAAATTCAGTTGCACCGGGTTGGACAATAACACCAAAGAAAATCCAACAAGGCGTTGATGACGGGCTCGTAGAACGAGCTACCTCAACAATGTCTTTGAAGAAGCTGGCAACACCTGAAGATGTTGCAAATGCAATTGTGATACTTTCTTCTGATGAAATCTCAGGTCATATAACAGGACAAGTCATTGAGGTTGCTGGTGGAATGGAAGGGCGATTAATACCTAAAAAACAGGGCATATAAATGTTCAAACTTGAACGCCAGTAACTTCGGTTAACCAGCCCATTGCCGCCTTGTAATCTTCAATAGCATCTAAGTTATCTTTGAGCAGTAGATCTTCAGCAGCATCCCATAGAGCCTGTAAGGCAGGAACCCAATCTCCACCTTTATCACGGCTAGATTCATCAAATCTCCAAGCATCTGATTCTGTTCTATTATGAACATTGAGCCAAGCCCAACCCATTGCCATATCCAATCCCTTTCCTTTACGTGCTTTCGAGACAGTCGAAGCAATACCATTCTCAACTGCACTACGGACAAGAGTCTCTGCGAAATTTAGTGGACTTGGTAGCGAATCGGATTCCCAAGGTAATCTATCCAAACGTTTGGATGTAGACAGATTTTCACCAAGTTCACGTAGGAAAGCACCGAATCCTTGTTTTCTTTTGATTTGCCTATTAAGAATCATACTTGCCTCCTCGTCCGTGATTCCAAACAATTCCTCAAGCACCTCCAATCCATATTTTTCCCATAAGGCAATCAGGATGGAGTGGCACGAAGAATCATCAAATCGGATCACATCATTCTCTGAATCCAAAACAACTCCATCACGTCTAACATATACTCCACTTTCAAATGAATCCAAAATCACCGCCAATGCCTTTCGCTCATCATCAGTTCCTTGGAGGTGAGCTAGTAGTTCGTCGCGCGAATCATCGGCGAACCAATAATTGCCAGTGATGAATCCCTCTTCTATTGAGCCGAGAATCGCATTCTTACATGCTCTAGCAATTTTATCATCTGGAACTGCAAGATTCATCCACGCTTGAATTACTTCGTTCAAACGTTCTTTACCCTCTTCGGGTAATTCGAGTTCTTCAGGCCAACCCTTTGGCCTCCACATCCATTCTGCGTCAACAACAGCTGAAAGTTTTGGAGGCATCATCCCGAGCGCGATTGATGGTACAAATGGTTCATCATTTGTCTTTGATAATGAGGAACTACAGAGCCCAACAACCACGTTGCCAAAATCTAATTTTAACCATCCCGAATCTGTAATTTGTTCATTTACAACAATTTCTTTTTCAAGTCCTTTAGACCAACGAACATCATCTCCATTGAAAGTAACACTTGAGTTTTTCAAACTACTTTCAATCCACTCTTCCGGCGCCTTCGCCTCCATCCCGGAACAAACAAAACCACCATCCCATGAGAAGAACCAATGTCCAGCTTTTGCATGATCATCCCATACCAACAGTCTGAGTTTGGAGTGAGTAAAGTTCTGGATTCCAACCATGTGTGATTGTTTTCCATTTCCTCTACGGATAAAGCTGGATGCGCCGTAAATTGGACTATTGTAAACAGACACAGTAGAGGTGTCTTCTTCTCCGGCAGCAAGAAGACTGCCGGCAAGAGACTTACAGACAATATCTCCGCGTCTCTTCACCATGCGCTTTGAGAGCCAACGCCTATCATGACGTTTCTGAGATACATAATCTACATTCCGCAGCGTCATTGCCACCATATCTCGCCTAGGTTTTCCTAATTCACAACGGAATTCAGGCAGAAAACTCTCAGGGTCTTCAAGAAGAGTCTCTAGATTCTTATCCAAACGTTGCTGAATTTCTTTAGAGGCTTTCTTGATACCTCGAACTCTAACCTTGCGCTTCCGGTTCTTATCGCCCGGGAAACTGACCTCGGCTGGTCCACGTGCCATGCATCTCGCTCCTTGTAATACGCTTGAGGATTAGCCTCGCCTGCGCTCATAGGCTTCTCTTTCCATTCCGGTGAATTCGGCCGGAATAATCAGACAATGAATCCGTCCTCCTTCAATTGTGGCAATATCTTGTAAATCTCCTGAAACTACTCGTTGTTCATGAGTTCCCAAATCACTTAGTAGAATCCCATCCCACTCAACAATAGGCACCGTCATGCTTTCACGCACACTTCCTTCCTTTTCTACTAATTTTTCAAACATTTTTTGCAATAAATTTACTGCTTGAGAAGGCATCATAGGTTGAGGAGTATCTACACCCATCCCTGTTGGGTCCAAATCTAACAATACCAAGGTGTGTAGGTTGTTGGTATAATTTGCATCAATCAATTCGAGTGGTGAAGTTGGTAGGTAATCTCCGTAAGCAAAAGGCAGAGTTACCTGTCTGCCAAAACGGTATGATTGCATACCCGAAATAGAAACTGCTAGAGATGTTGCGGAAATGCCAGGTATAATTGAATAATCGATCCCCTGCTCGGCACAATGACTTTCTAAATCAATGTGGGTTGTAGCTTGCATAGGGTCTCCGACCACCAATAATGCCACAGAACTTTCTTTGGCGATTGAAAGGATTTTGTCTGGTTTTTCAACCATAGGTCGCATGGCTCTTTCCCATGGCCCAATCACACTTTCCAATAGCAGTTCTTGGTCTTCTGGAAGAGTTGCCGTATATCCTTCCAAGAATCGATATTCACAGGCTCTGGCATGCTCTATTGCATCAGCGGTCATCAAGCCCAAATCACCAGGTCCAAGGCCAATCAACCAGAGCCCTGCGGGCAGTGCGCCATCCGTCATGGTGAAGCGGGGGGTGCGTCTGCCCATCATCAACGTGATGCGCCACCTGAGAGTCCCAAATAGAGAGGTCGAGGCTGTTCTCGGCCATATTCGCGCCAGAGAATGGGGTGCCGTAGGCATGCGCGTTTTTTCCAGCAAGGATGGGTATTCTCGTCTAATTCCCTTGGGCCCTAACGCACCAGAAGAGCTTCCAGAAGGCCTCGCAATTTTTTCATTAGAGGTGCATGAAGGAATTCCTGACGATAAAATTGAGACAGACTGGTTGGCTTTACTTGCTAACGAAATAGATCAAGAGACAATCGATTCCTTAGGCGAATCATTACCCTCCAATCACGAATTTATTGGTGATCTGATGATTGTTCGCTTAGACGATAATGCTGCACCTTACGCTGATGCCATTGCTCGTGCGAAGTTGGCTACCCATCCGCATGTTCGATTGATTCTCAATGACGAGGGAGTCCAAGGCGATTTTAGAATCAGGCAATTACAGCCTATTGGCGCGCGATTAGGAGGGAGTGTTCTAGCGGGCCCAACTCTTGAGTTTGCCCCACCAGAGATACTCTCAACTACTGTTGCAGTGAAGGAAAGCGGTCGAGTTATTCGATGTGATCCTACTAAGGCTTATTTCTCTACTAAGTTGCAAACAGAGCGTCTTGAAACCTTAGCACTTGCCAAACAGTTGCGTGAGGAATTAGGATGCCCACTTCGAATTGCAGATCCATTTTGTGGTGTTGGTCCGGCAATAGCACCCTTGTTGGCCGAGCCAGACCTTGTTGGAGATCTGCTTGCTGCCGATTTGAATCCGGATGCTGTAGGATTACTCTTTGAAAATTTGAGTAAGTGGGAGCGACGAAAATATCCCTCAGAACCAACTCCGCTTTCGCGCGTTTATGAAAATAGATTGGTTGGGATTGCGGATGCTACGCTTCTTGCCGAAAACGAGCACATAGTTGGAAAGTGGGATGTTGTAATTGTTAATCTCCCACACAGAACTATTGAACTTCTACCAAAAATCATACCACTACTCGACCGTTCATCTACATCTTTGATTAGAGGCCGAGTAATTGTTGAAGAAAGTGAGATTGAATCAACTAATACCCAAATCCAATCAATACTACCTCCAATCCAATCAGGAAAACCAACCTCAAAACTCCACATCAAGCGAGATTACAGTGCATCTCTTCGACTATGCTCTTTTGAAGCGTGGATATCAAAGGAATGAATGGCGCCCCGACCGGGATTTGAACCCGGGTCGCAGCCTCGACAGGGCTGCATGATAGGCCACTACACCATCAGGGCAGGGAACGCCACGACAACAGTTCTCTATTTCAATCACTCGCGTGTCGATGCAGCCTAATTCATTCATTAAGAGGGCATCATTCATCACCCTTCTATGACCCGAGTTTGACATGAGCGATGGGCGTCTGGTCATCGATGTCATCGATAATGGTGGCCAATGGACTCACCGTGAATGGCGAATGTTGCGATATCTTGGCGTGGATACGAAGATATTACCAAACAATACCACAGTCGAAAATTTGAGAGAATTAGACGGCCTCATATTATCTGGTGGCGCGGCAAGAGTTGGTTTGACAGGAGAACTTGGCAATTGTGCAGAATATCTTGAGCTTGACATCCCTATTCTAGGAATTTGCGCTGGTCATCAATTTATGGCAGGTTTCTATGGAGGGCAAGCAAGAGAAGCATCGGCGCCGGAATTTGGTGCCGCGACAATCAATTTGATAGATGGCGGCGGTCCTTTATTTGCTGATACTCCAGACACACAAACAGTGTGGGAAAGCCACAATGACGAGGTGGTAAGAATCCCAGACGGCTTCATAATTACGGCTAGTAGCAGTTCTTGTGAGATTCAAGCCATGGAAAATGAAAAACAAGATCGTTTCGGCCTCCAATTTCACCCTGAAGTCAATGATTCAGAGTATGGTGAGAAGATATTTGAGAACTTCGTAAAGATATGTGAAAGGGCCCTTAAGGGCCCGAGGAGCCAATGAGCAGATTGAAGAAGGGCTGCTAGGTCGGCGGCTCGATGGCGAATAGGCTTACACTCTACAAGTGCCGCTCTTGCAACCGCACAGATCGAAAACCGTACGAGGTTGATGGCAACGTGTCCTGCAATCATTGTAGCTCACCAATGGATCCCCTCGAGACTCGTTACAAGTGTCTACGGTGCGGGCATATCGAATGGATTGAAATTGGAGCAGTGGGCAAATCCTGTCACAAGTGCGGATACAGAATATTCCAAAAACCACGAAAAGAAGGAACTGAGCATGGTTTTAAGATTCTCAAGGCACGTTGAATAGACGCGGACTTCAAGACCCTCCTCGCTCACGGTGTATCGTGGCGAGTTGGCTAAGTACACATGCTCCACGCACTTTTGATGAACTAGCCGTATCGGATTCGATAAAACAATCACTTCTCAATGCAAGTATTGCAGCAGAACCTCCGCACTTACTCCTCACCGGACCTGCGGGAGTAGGTAAGACTGCTTCTTGGCGCCTAGTTGCCCGGCAAATGCTCGGCCCTGGTTGGCAATCAACAACTCATGTTCTACAGGCACGCGACTTAGTTAGAACAAGAGGCGCCATGTCAAAATTTGAACAATTTCTTCGTCCCGGCGGCTCTGGTTCAGCAGATACATTAGCAGGGAGATTGAGTCTGGATGCCTATGACCGAAACATCACTTTGGCTAAACCCGATGATATAGCCCCAGCAGGTAAGGAAATTGAGATAAAACCGGGGGCAATTCCTGTAAGTCGCCTAATTGTTATTGAAGACGCAGATTATCTTGGTTCCATTCGACAAGCGTATCTGCGCAGAATGATGGAAACAGTAGGGGGTGCATCTAGATTCATCCTTGTTGCTAGAGCTCCATCTCGACTTATTGATGCTTTACGTTCACGAACAAGAATGATTAGAATTCCATCTACAGATCGCGATGTCGTAATTTCTACTATGAAAAACATCTCAATAAGCGAAAATATAGAAGTTGACGAAGGAGTTTTAGGTGATATAGCATACATTGCAGATGGAAATGTCCGAAAGGCAATTTTCATTCTAGAAATGCTTGAAATTAGGGGGCTGGCTACAGATCGTTCAGCAGTCCACCGTTTAGTTCAATCAACTACTCTTCAGGCTGGCCGGCACCTCTTAGAATTAGCTTTACGAGGTCGTGTAGTTGAATGGCGTTGGGAAAACATCAGAGGTCGTAAGACCAAAGTATTGGCCGGTGCATTAGCAGAAGTCGACCGCCTGATGAATGTTCACGGTCTAGATTCTGACGATTTAATTGCACAACTTCATGATGTACTAGTTGGAAGACGGCTGGCAATCCCTGATGATTTACGCGAGGAACTAATATCCTCGCTTGCCGAATGTGACATACAGATTCGTTCAACCATGCATGCCCGAATACCATTCGAGAATTTCTTGCACAAAGTTTCCGCCTCAGGCCGAAGGCATGGATTGGCCTTTGGTTGATGGCGGGCGTGGCAGGATTCGAACCCACGGTCCCCGGCTTAGGAGGCCGGTGCATTATCCAGACTATGCTACACGCCCGTTTTTGCGACCGCACCCTCCTCAAGAAGTGTGAGGGTGTGATAATGAGCGTTTTCTCTCTACAAAATAAGCGAACTAATGAAGCCCTGTTCAATCTCGGAGAGATGTGAGCAAGGCACGCAAGTCGCTTCCAACTCCATATGCGGAGAACAGTGATCGACAGATACACCAAGAACAGGCCTTGAATCTAAGAGTAAAAACGCGTGATGCTGGAAGGCGTTTTTGGACAAGAATAACTACCACCACCCCACTTCCTTTATTGAGGTATTTTCTCCCATTAATTGCACCAGTAAGTACAGTTCTGCTTCTAATTGGGTGGAAAGATGCATCATTAGAGATAGCTATCGGTTTACACGCAATATTGACTATTATTTTCTTTCCATCTCTAATGGCGGCTGCCTTCGCAAGAATGTCAGCTCGAGATCGATTACGTTTACGGGCAGCTGGATACAAATCAATGAATGCTTATCCTGGTGTTGAAAGAATACTTAACACGCTAGATGAGAGAAGAATTAGAGAACGAGTTAGAATTTCAGCCGCAGTTATTGCTACAGCAACAATTTTTTCTTTATCTAATCTCGATGCCGGTCCAACACTCTCTTCCATTTTGTTAGGTTTTGTTCTAGCACTGAATATTGTAATAATTCTCAATACAATGAAATTAGAAGAATCAACCCCTATGCGCTCCAATGAATTCCCTCTTCTCTCTCTTCACGCCCCAACACTTCACGATAGCACGCTCGACAGAGTGATGACCGACTTACTTGTTGCTCACTTAGACCCAGAAACTGCTAGCCAATGGGATCATTGGGTCGAGGGATTATCTCAAGACGTACGTTCTGATCAAACTCCAGCATCTGCTGTAGAACATCTTCTCCAAGCGATGCACCTGAATCACATCGGTCTGTTGGATGAGAATGGTCTGTTAAGTGAAACACGACGAGTCTTCAAGGTATCTGCTATCGATGGTCTTATTTCCGACGAGTCGAGATTTAATTTATCTACTCTTAAGCGATTATTAGCTCACACAAGAGCATGGCAACCTGGGCTTTTTAGACTTGCAGATAGATTAGAAGACTCGTTAATCCATGGCGATGCAACACTCACTGAAGAGCCATGGCGTCTAGACCTAGATATCCCGCCAAGATGCGGTCAGGGTCAGGCCGATCTGTTCGTCATGATTCACAATCACACAGGACGAGACCAAATCATTGAGGTAGACATTCTAGTTGCTGAAGGCGAGCCCGAAGTTCAAACAATGAGGATCCCTGCAAAAGCATCTAGACAACCCGAGGCCCCCACTTCTTTTGCAGAGGGAAAAATAGGATTGGTGGAACCATTAGGGGGGCTGTTAGCCGACTCTATTGTACTATGGATAGGCTTGGCGTGGCCCGATTCTCAATCAGGCCCTCACCCGGTGCAAGTAACATTACGAAATGAAGAGGGTGAGACGGTTGAGTCAATCGTAGTTAGAACCATCTTGTCATCAGGAGTTCAGGCGGAAAGCATGGGGCATAGAATGTCTGATGCTGCATACGAAGTCCGCAGAATAGCACTCGCACTAGCGGATTGACTCTTTATTCGGGACAAAGTCCCGAGCGTCATGTTCATGTTTACCTCTCCATTCGCCGAGGCTGAGAATCATGGAATCTTCGAACTTGGTAATCATTGGCGCAGGTCCAGCAGCCTTGCGAGCAGCTATTGCTGCGGCTGATGCCGGAACAATCCCAATCATGATTTCTTCATCAGGAATCGGTTCTGGTTCTGCCGGTAATGACCTCGCTGGCCTAGCGGCCTCTATTGATGAAGTAAGTTCAAGTGCTCACCGAGATGACACAATCACCGCTGGTGGCGATTCAACAGACAAGGTAGCAGCATCGAGAACCTGCGGAGAAGCGGTCAAAGTTGTTGCTGAATTAGAGAGATGGGGACTTGTTTTCCGTCGAAGAGATGGAGGGCTACCACATGCTTCCCAAGTTCATGGACACAGCATGCCTCGAATGACAGGCTGCGGTGATTCAACCGGACGAAATATCGCTAGAATTCTTGAAGAACAGGCAATGAAAAGAGGAGTGGTCCGACGTTCTGATTTACAACCAATATCATTAGTAATGGATAATAATCAAGTTCGTGGAATTACAATTTTAGATATTAATACAGGCGAAATTAGAGGCATTCAAACGAAGGCAATAATACTAGCGACGGAAGGGCATCAAGGCATCTGGACATCTCCAGCAAATGGAGCCGGCCTAGGCGCATCTTTAGCCGCCGATGCTGGGATAACACTCTCTGGTCTATCCAATCAACCTCATCATCCTCTGACTATTAGAGGCACAGATTTGCATCTCAGCCTGGACCTTCTTGGTTCCGGTGGCCGAGTCAGAAAAGCCTCAGGCGAAGACATCGATCTATCTGAGGCAGGGGATGATGACAGCATTCTTGATTTGAGGGCCATTGACTCTAATGCTTCAGTCTGGTTCAATCAGACACGCGCTCAAATCAAAAATCGAACCGGCCTAGATATGTCTCGAGATGTAGTACCAATCTCCTCTACTATTGCCGCCACCACAGGAGGAGCTCCTGTAGATGAACATGGTCGAGTAACTCTATCGCAAGGCAGTAAATGGGCTACTGGGTTGTACGCTGCAGGGCGTTCCGCCCACAACGGGATGCATGGTAAAGGACTCCTTGCTGGTAATTTGATATTAGACGATTTAGTTAGCGGCAGCGCCGCAGGATTACACGCGGGCCAGTGGGTAAAAGAAGCAACATTCGGGGGCTCTAACTTAGTAGAGAAAGAAATTACTAAATCTGAAAAGAAAATTAAGAATTTGCATTCTTCAGATGGAAACTCAGTAGGTCAAACAGCAGCAACTCTTGCATCTATAATGTCTAGTTGTGTTAATGGAAGCCTTGACGAGAATTCATTGGCATCCGCAGCATCTTCCCTTGCGGAATTGAAGTCTGTCGGAATAAAAATTACAGATTCATCATCCGTCATGAATACTGAATTATCTACTGCCCTGAAATTAGAAGGGATGATTTCAGTGGCCGAACAAATATCAAAATCTTGAGGGTTAATGATGAGTGATGAGCCAACACTCTTCACTAGAATTATCAATGGTGAATTACCCTGTCACAAAGTGTATGAGGACAATCTCATTATTGCATTCTTAGACATTCAACCTCTAACAAGAGGCCATACATTGGTTGTACCAAAAGAACCAGCTCCTTCGATGGACCAACTTAGTCTAGAATCCGCAGCAGCACTTGGTAGGGCGTTACCAATTGTTAGTAGTGCTGTACTCAAAGCAACAGGAGCGACAGCATACAATCTAATTCAGAACAATGGGCACGAGGCGGGGATGTCTGTCGCCCACGTCCATATCCACATAATTCCACGATACCCCGACTCCACCCACTCGTTTCTATGGGAATATGGAAAGATAAATCACGAGGACGCTAAAGTACTCGCTGAAAATATATTTGAGGCCACACAGTAGAATCGGTGTCTTCTCAACCCCCACCCTCTTCGTGAGGCCGTGACCGACCAAGAGAACGCACCGGAGGTCCTTCCGGAACTTTCAGTTAGTGCAACTAGATTGAACCGCGCAAAATTGGAAAAAGTGCCTTGGAATCATTCGGGAAAACATCCAGGAAGTCGGTTTTTTGGTGGCCTCCTAAACCTCATGTTTGAGTTTGGTAATGCAGCTATATTTCGCCGTTCGGAGAACGATCCTCTCCCTCCTGTAGATGGCGGAGTAATCTATGTGGCAACACACATCAATGGCTTAGTCGATCCGATGGTGATTATGCGTATTCAGAAGAAACGAGTTATTTCTCTGGGCCGCCACGATTTAATCACTCGCCCATTCATTGGCTGGTGGTCTCGTCGATTTGGAGCACAACCGGTGTTACGTCGTGCCGAGATAGAAGCTGGAGTGGTCGATGCTGAATTCGCTAAACACATCAATGAACGAGGGATGCTAACTGCTGCATCCTGTCTTGCCGCTGGACATTCAGCCGTTATCATGCCTGAGGGCAAATCCCACCAAGACTCTCGCCTGCATGCTCTTCGAACCGGCTCACCTAGAGCGGCACTTGCTGCGGCCGCGATAGCAGAGGAACGGAATTTGCCACCACCTGTAATCCAAACAGTAGGACTCCATTGGAAGACTCACTATTGGTTTCGTACAGACTCCTATGTGGAATTCGGTGAAGCCATCGAAATTCCTTCTGTGTATTCTGCAAGTGACAGAGCCCTCCTTGCTTCGGGAACATGGGTTGAACCTCCACGAGAAGACACAATCAACCTTCGACAAAAGATGTTTGACACACTATCTCCTCTCACTCCAGATTCTCCCGATTGGCCTACATATCGCGCCCTGAAATTAATTGCAAATATGGAAGCTAATAATTCGGATAAACCACTTCAGAAATTATCAGAAGAAGTGCACAGCACTAGAGATGTTAGGGCAGGTATGAACGACACCCAAGGTTCACAATTACTTGATGAGGCTACCGAAGCGGCAGAAATATTACATCAAAATGATCTCTATGCAAATGCAATATCTCCTTCTAATGAATTGCGAGGAATGAGCAATAATGATCGCCTAAGGGGTATACTTGGGACTCTCTTAATGATAGTGACTTCTCCAATTGCCATCCCTGCAAATATTATTCTATCTTCGATTGCAAAATATATGGCCGAAGAGGGTGACGAAGGACTCGACTCTCGGACAACATATTTCCTTCTTGCAGGAATGTTTTCCCCACTATTGTTTTGGCTGCCATTAGTGTTTCTCTCGTTATTATTACTTCAAGGAACAGCACTGTCTCCGTCAGATATTATACCTGGATTAATTGGTCTTTTCATAATAATGGATTTAACGTATATTTTCTTACTCGGATATGATTTTTGGAATGATTTCACAACAGCTAGAAGGCGAGTAAAATTGTCGCGCAGTGAAGATGGAGAAAAACTCAATCTCCTCCTTAAATCCATTAATTCCCATCTCGGCGCTCTCAAATAGGACGCCTCGATGGACACTCTATGAATGGCGGCACAGCGGCGACCAAAGTTCAGGAATGGCTCGCCAGCGAGCGACTTGAATTCAAAGTAGTCACAGATGCTCAGGCTTTGATACATCTACACGTCAAATATCCTCCCACAAAACAAGGCCATGTATTCAATATCGTAATTCCAAAGAATAGAAATCTAGTCCTAATATATTCGATCACACGTGTAGATGAAGGTCAACAGAATGAGATGAAGGACCACGCGATTGAGGACTCAGATGAGTGGGTAGAATGGCTACATACCACCCGCCTTCAACTTACTAGAGCAGATCTCGATTGGGTGTTGCATGTGGGAAAACCCAAAGATGATTCACCTGGGCCTTTGCAAGCATTCAATTTATCTCGTCCGATATGGTTTGATGGACTAACTCAGAATGAGTTAATGCATACCATGCGTAGAGTATGGTTAACTAAATTAGAGTTAATTCACCAAATTAAATTTAGTTATGGTAAAGGAGTTGGTAAACCAGGCCCTGTAGATGATTGGATCGCAAAGAAGGCAAAAAAACAGTCCCATTCAACTAATTCTCCTAAGTCTGAGTCAGCCTCAATTGATACTGATGAAACTGGCAGTTTTGGCTCAGATTTCGACCCTGATAAATGGGTATAAATCGAGAAACTCCGTTGCTATTTATTTATTTTTCATCACCAGTTCTATTGCACATCATCTCACGCACGCGCGTGACGCGTGAGGGTTGAGGTTAAGTATCGTAAACAAACGAGTTGGGGTGTTGTAGGAGCAATGCTGGAGGGTGCATTATGGAGACGATGAAGATAAGGAACAGTATCACAATGGTTCTCATTATGTTGATGAGCACATTTGCAGCGATTGAAATTTCAAATACAGCCCAAGGGAGTGCAATAGTTTTGACGGATGCAATCCGAGTGACTGAAGACACTCATGACAACAGAATGGTAAATATCGCGGCAGATTCGATGGGTAATACGCACTTTGTTTGGAGTCAAAACACACAACACCTATACTACAAGATGCTCAATAACCGAGGCGAGACTTTGATTGATAATACACAGATATCTAACCCCGGGACCCATCGAGCATGGCATCCAGACATTGCCATCGATGGAGCCGACAGGGCCCACATTGTTTGGGTCGATAAGGCGGGGCAACATGAAATTCTCTATACTCTGATTGACCCGAGTGAAGATGATCAAGATGGGTCTGCTGCAAACGCAGCAGGAATTTTCTCTGTTATTGACGACAAGACAGTGGCTTTAGAATCTCAAAATAGAGACTGGCCGGCTATTGCTGTAGATTCTCACAATAACCCACACATTGTTTGGGAGGATTCTTATGAAGTATTAGACAAATTCTATCAGCAACCTCAGATATACTATTCCATGTTAGAAATTGAGGATGCAACAAGGCAAGCCCATGTTGCTATTGGAAATACATTACTAACTCCTATTATTGGTTACAAAGAACATCCAGACATTGCTATCGACGCAGATGATTTTGTTCAGATTGTTTGGGATGATACGCGTGGCGGCAAAGTCGAAATGGTAATTCCAGTAGATACTTCTGGTTCGATGAATTCAGCTTGGGCAGATATGTGTACTGTATTCTATGGAGGCACTTTCTTTTCAGGTGGTGCATATTTTCCCGGACTTAAACCAATGTTATTGACTGCAAATATGACAGTTTACGAAACACTCTATGCAATAGGGGGGACGATGCCAGTAACGACTGGCAATTGTGCTACACCATATGCTGCAGGAGGCAATGGAAATGAGGGCCCTAGAACAACCGCTCTTGGGATAATTCCTGGCGACGATAGTGGTGGTATGCGGAAGTTAAACAACATTATGTTTAATGGAAACTCAATTTCTATAACTAGTGATGGTGGTGGACTAGGTTCTGAGGCATGGGGACCATCAAGTACCTGGGCTTGTTTATCGTGGAAAGATTCTCAGGGCAGATTGGGTAATCTTGCGGACCCTCCAACACCCACCGATCATCGATGGAATCCAAATGCAACAAGAATAGTTATTCCAGTGTCTGACGAAAATGCATATGATGGAAATGCGCAAGATCCAAATGATATCCAGTCAATTAACGAAGCCCACGATGCCTGTGTATTAGCCGAAGTCAGTCCCGTTCCACTATGGGTGTCCTCAAGCCCCAGTGTAGGTTCCGAAATGCGAGATCTTGCAGAGTGTCCTAATGGTATTATTTCAGCAACAGCACCGCGGGTTTGCCCTGGAAACACAGTAAGGGATACACACGCAGGGGGCGGGATGTTCAATTTCCCAGCATCATCAAGCCAACAATCCGAAATGCAAGACTTAGTTAATGAGATGGTAAAACTATCAACAAATAATTCTCGTGAAATTTTCATGACAATTCTTGATCCTTATTCATTATTGGAAAGACCCTCACCAGAGAGTGGGTGGGTAAAAGGCAATCCTGGCACAAAAGTTGTGGGCAGCTCCTATGAAGAGGACATTGGCCCTTCTCAAGACTCACTAGGTTATGGCCATCTAGTGGTAGTAAATGACACACGAATTACACTTCAGGATGCCTACAGTCTTCATCCATCTATTGCTATAGACACTTCTGGAAACACACACTTAGCATGGATGGATGGCCGCCCTTATGGATTCTCATTGAATGTAAATTATGAGATATATTACACTAGACTAAGACTTCGTGGCGCTGCGGCATGGGATGGAGTCCCAGAAGGCCTTCCTTCCTTTGGAATCCGCCAAATTACCCCCTCTCCAATTTCAAATCTTGAAGGAATAGATGGATTAGACCCTCAAAGACCTGAGGGGGCTAACTCACATATGCCTGAAATACTTACAGATCAGTTTGACAATGTCCACATTGCATGGTTGGACAATATGAATGAAACCCAAGGGGAAGCTATTTTCTACACTCGCTTGAACAATACTAATGAAGCATATCCGAATGGCTTTCCCCTTAACTCTCGTGCGTCTGCAATCTTTGATGAATGGCAAATATTTGAGGTTAGTAAATGGTCTTCTGACAAGCTTGGACCTAATGAAATGCTAGACCCATTATCCAGCCAACCACCCGCTTTCACTAATGATCTTGGTAGTGGAGTTCATATTGCTTGGTCTGATAGTAATAAATGCAATTCAGAAAACAATGCGGGCAAGTATACTATTTGTTATGTTCATGTCCTTACAGGAATTGTTGACCTCAATCTAAACGATTTGGAAACATTCTATCATACTATTGAACCAAGCCAACAAACAACATTCAATCTTTCAATTTCGAATCCAACACCAGGTCCTGCGGAGTTAGTCGCAGACACTTATTCAGTAACTATGAATGGTGTGCCTAATAATTGGACAGCCACGCTATTTTTTGCAACAAATAACACACCTATTTTTGAATCAACACCTCTATTTTTGAGAGGAGGAGAAAGTCTACCATTGTACATGCGAGTTAGAGCACCAACAATATATCAAGCCAATCAAGACGAATTAGCTTCAATATCAATAATTGCCGAATCTTACAAAGATCCTGCTATTAGAGATGAGTTGGTTACATTAACTCTAATGGATGTAGTCCATGGAATTAATCTCGATACTAGTAATTACCAAGTAGATGTCGAACAAGGAGGAACAGCATCATTTTCAATCACTATCACGAATACAGGCAATGTCAGAGATACATTCGAATTCTATGACACCTCTACTACAGAAGGCCAAGAGGAATGGGGGTTACAATTTGGTTGGAATGTAAATTTCCCAACATCAAAAAGCCTAGACCCGGGAGTATCGTCATCCCAAACTCTTGATGTCAATATTCCAGAAAATCAAGATCCAGGCACATTCGTACTTTATCTGAAGGGGTGGTCAAAGGGCGAACCCGTTTTGTCATTAGATAGAGGAACTTACGACGTTCTTGAATTATGGGTTAACGTTTCCGTTAAGAGTTCAGGAAATATTATTTTCAATGTTAATCCGAACACAGATTATGTTTTACCTGGTGGTTGTGCTGATTATACCATTGAAGTGAGTAAATTTTACACCGCAGGATATTTGATTTTTACAACACCAGGGGGTCCTGAAGACCGTCCTGCTGAAATCTCAGAACAGACTTGGAGACATGATCATTGGACTGTAGAATTACAATTTGATGGCACGAATGAACAGAATGAACCAACCCCTTCCAATGGAGGATTATGGCCCGTAGGGACATATCCAGTTGGCGTTGAAGTGTGTTCTCCATACAATGCGTCTGCCGGAATTGGCGAGGCCATTACAGTTCGTGCTCATCTTGATGGTGCTCCACGAATCAGAGATTCAACTCTCCTAGTCACCAATGTATTCCAAGTCTATGAACTAGAAGCCACTACTCAAGTGACTAATCTTGAGTTATATCCCGGTGAATCGTTCCAACTTGATACATTAATTGAAAATGAAGGCAATGGGCCAGATCGTTATGATATCATGATTAACTCAATTATTGACAGTGAGGGGAACTCAGAAATTTGGGATATTGAGATCCCAAGGATGCTTTTCGAAGAATTAGGTAGAGACGAAGTCCAAGAACTACCAATTATGATTAATGTCCCTCAAATGACATTTGCAGACCAATACACCATTAAAATAGACGTACTTAGTGAGGAAGAGGGGCAAGACGAAATCACACGATTAAGAGACGTGATTGAGTTGTACATAGATGTTAAAGAATCGCATGATATACGAATCGAAATAGATCCTGCTATTGAATCAAGAATTAAGACAACCGCTCCAGGGCGTGTTGTCCGCTATACAATGAATGTGTCTAATTTTGGTAATGTAGCGGACCAACCGACATTACACAATCACACAAAGATTATTGATGATTGGGACATAAATCCAGGTATGAATTCACTATCTGGTTGGGAGGTTGATTTCGCAATATTGGATGATTTTGATACCGAATATGCAATTGAAAAGCCATGCATAGTCCTAATTGTTTCTGAAAATCCTGAACCAGATCAGTGTTTCAAAACGGCAAGTGGAATTAATCCAGGAACAGTAACTCTACCAATTATGCCCGCTTATACAACACTACAAATTGTTGCAATTGTTTCAATTGATCCAGCGGCTGTACTAAGTGATAGAGAATTGGGGATTAAGGTATTATCAGATTCAGGGTCTTCAGAAGTCGACGGAGATATTGACGAAACCCCAACATGGGATGATTCCTGCACATTGGACGCTGATGCCGACGGAATTCCTGATAACTACTATCCTAATTGTGATACAAATGAGCAAATTCTTGAACTCCGACTTCGCGCACCGGATCTTAAATTTGCAGGTATCGATGGCAATGAACCCAGAGCTGAAATTTCCAACGCACGCGCATCTGTGGGTGAAATGATTTCGGTCAACGTCCAGATTCAAAATGTAGGAAATATACACGCTACAGATGTAGACATTATTCTTTGCGTGGATCAATCTATTTCTTCAATTAAGAAAAATGGGTGCCATGAAGACAATATTGCCTACAGACAATCGATAGAGGCAGTGATGAATCAAGACACCAATCCTAATGATGACCCTCCTACAATTACTCTACTATATTTGGTGGAGGCCGGCTCTCATGACGTAGTAGTGGTTTTAGATCCTGAAAATATGATTGTTGAATCTAACGAAGATAATAATTTCTTATTAGTCCAACAAGAAATAGGCTCTAATTTTGGAATTCTTGACGTAGGTGTTGAGATTGTTGCTCAATATTCTGTCCCCGCAATCATTCTCTCAGCTACGGTAGCTTTGATGGGAGTGGCGGGAGTTGTGATGTATGGTCGACGAATGGAAGCAATTTCAAGATTCAATGAGAAAAGCAGTTTGATATCAAATATTGACGAAGAAGACATGATTTTCTAATCAACGAACTAACCACCACGGGAGAGGAGTCCCCTCTTTTGCAGCGACAAGAGTCCCACCCTTTGCCGCGAAGTCCCTAAGCAGTCGTTCACGCAATCCTTCCATCATCTGTTCAGCATCCATTGACTGGATCCGTAGACCTTGTGAGAAGAGATCCAAGTCAAGAGGCCTTCTAGGTTGATTGAGCATAGCGTGTGCGAGTTGGCGCTCTTCGTATGACTGAGACGAATCATCAATTGATGGCGCAACCTTCTGCATGACTTGTTGATGTAAAGCAACGATTGCATCTCGTTGCTCATCTATTTTTTCTAGAGCGAGGTCCATTTCTGAAAGCATAGACATTGCTTCTCCCATAGGGAGACGGCGTCGCGTCCCAATACGCTCTACAACACTCCCAAGATCACTAGGCAAACGTGATGAGAGACGAATTGCCCCACCTGCAGGCATATTGCGATGTTCAGCTCGAAACAGATTAGGGCCGAGGTCAAGTCTGAGTGAAAAAGACTGATTTACAGTATACATTTTCTTAGGAGGCCCACCTTTTTGAGATGGAAATTTCTCTGAATCAACAAATCCATTCTCCTCTAACACACGAAGGTGCTTGACAACTGCTTGTTGACTGATGTCTAAGATTTCTGAGAGTTGTAAAGGGTAATGTGGTTCTTTTGTCAATTGCTTCAGAATATCTCGACGAGCCTTGTTCTCAAGAATTTTCAAGGCCTCATCGAAGTCAACCATGACTAACCAACCTGAAGTTGGGTAGTCAAGGGTAGGATAAAAACCCAAGTGAAAGAAAAATCATTAGATTTCTATTGTAAATCCTCAACCCTCATCCCATTCTTTCCATTCTGTTTCATTTATTTCAGAGTCCAAATCTTGCTGAATTATTTTTTGTTTAGCAGCCGGCGCCGCATCACTAGAAACAAATGGGTCGGCTACTTTTTCTTGAGTAAACGAACTATCACTCACTTCCTCTCCCTTTTGCATCCTGTAAAGTTCGTCAGTTGTCATTACCCTTTCATCAATAACTAGGCCACTAACTATTTTCTCTTTTTTACGAGGTTTTTGGCGTGTTGAAATTATTGCAAATATTATTGCCAATAAACCGATAATAAATCCAAAGCAACAGGTTGAGGCCATCAACAATACAATTGGATTCCTAAGCATTTCAGATTCTGCAGCAGCATCATCTACTAACCAAAGTGTGTTGTCTCCATCATTATGAATTGTATAATTAGCAGTATTTTTGGGATAATAAACCCAAACGGGCCTATATTTTGGCCCTTCAGCATCTAATTCTCGGTCAACGTGCAATGAAGTTGGTGCACTTCCTTGAATTTCTTCGCCATCAGAATCTACTAATCTAACCTCTGGCGAAGGATCTATTCCATCTTCAACAACCCTCAAAATCACATAATATCTGGTATCGGTAAGTCCGACAGAAATCGAACCCCCCTCTTCTAATTTAGCCACATTTTCTTGTTCGGGGTCTAGTAATGGGAGCATTTTATCCATAGCAGGTCCAAATGAGGCGAGGGATACCAATAGTAACACGAACGAAGTGGCCGCAGTCCACTTAGCCCAACGTTTGAAGTCGGCACTCACGGCCGACTCAAGCAGCCGTCACATTTGATGCTTGGCCGAACATCATCGTCCCATGATTTCGGCTAATTTCTCTGGAAGGTATGTGTCTGTGACGAAATCAAGACCATACTTGGCTAGTGACTGCTGTTCAGCCTTTTTGCCAAGTTCTAGCATTAGGTTGATTTCATTTTGCCATTCTGCATCGGCAAATCGGGGATCACTTAGTTCCGCTTTCAAGGCTTGAATATCCTTGCTGGACAGGTCATCAGCAGGGAGGTCATACGACATAATGTCGGATGCCCTTATTCCAAGATATATCGCACTTGGAGTTGCAAGATATTCCGAAATGTGCGCGGTCTTTATTGCCCCATAAGCAATTGAAGCATAGATTCTGTAAGACCAAGGGTCACCGTCAAGGAATACTATAACAGGAATATTCCATTCCTCATTCATCCTCTTGATTATTCTTCGAGTCGAACGAGCGGGTTGCCCCTTCAGATGAATTAGTGCACATCTAGAATCTTCATCAAAACCATTCTCTACCAATCGGTCAAACATCCCACCAGTCTCGATTGCCATTATGAAATCCACATCATGATCTACAAGTTTGAGTTTCTCAGATTCTACATTATATGGAACTCCATATCCAGAATCTCCCACATCATCTCGGCAGTTGATTCGCATCCATTCGCCTTTTCGATTCCGTTCTTCGAAGGTGATATTGCCAATAATTCGGGCTCCATCTTCTTCAGGTCTGAGCTTGAAATCTTCTCGCATACATTTGGTCACAATTTCAAGATCTTCTGCAAGATTATTACTTTCATTCTGCGAACCAAATTTACCATGACCCCAACCTTCGGAGATGTAGTACATTTCTCTGAGTGTTGATGATTTCCCCGCATCAATCATTTCTTCAATAAATTCACTAACATGCAAAGCTCGAAGCAATTGCCTAGCAGAACCTAGAGATGTTGCATCACGTGTAGATTTCTTTTTTCCATATTTGTAAACACCGAGTTTTTTATCGAAAGCGATGTTTTGTTTTGTTCTGACTGGAAGTATCATTCTAGGAGGCTCCCCTTTCGCCATTCGGTCATGCATTTCTGCAGCTATGCCATGCAACGCGCCAATTACTTCTTCCTTAGTGAATCCATTTGCACTCATTCATCTCCCTCCTCGTAAGCCCAAAGACCTATTGAAGCAGTTTCGCTATCTCCACCAACAGGCTCATTTTCATCAGTCAAAATTTCATCATTCCCCTCATTTACAGGATATGGCGTTCTTTCGACCAAATGTTCGATTGATTCAGTTTTAGGAGCAGCATGCTCTGCCTCTGCTGCAGCCAAGGCATCCATTTTCCTCATCTCATCGAGAAGTTTCTCATCGATTCTTGTTGCACCAATAATATCTCCATTTCCTCTAAAGAAAATATCAGATTCATTCCAATCTCCCTTTGATAGCCCAGAAACAGCAAAGCGTATCTCAGCCGATTGCCCAGGGTCTAAAGTATCCAATCTCCAGTTCCAAAGACCTGTGGTTTCTTTCCTTCCACCTCTTGGATTATCAACAATACATACCCCATCTACTTCAGGCCATTTTGCTAATATTGTGTAAGCACGAGCCCTTGCAGTGTAGTTGTAAATTGTAATTGAGCAAATGGTATTCTTAGTTTCCTTATCCCAAATAATTTCATCTTCAAGGAAAACTGCATTCATTATTTTTGTAATCACTGGAGCGAGATTTGGTTCTTCTCGCTCTAGAAGATCAGAGGTCTTCTTCGATATTTCAGGTAGAATGATGTTGATTAAATCGAATTTTTCCTGAGCCTTTTTGCGTTGAGAACTCTTCTTTAGATGATTTCGCAATCCTCTTCCTACCTCTAACATAGCCTTTCTGATTTCTTCGAAAACTTCCTCATTGTCAGCTACAGCTTCCTTGGCTTCACTAGTGAATTGAACATTAGTTGATGCAAGATGAATTAGAACTGCTGCCGGTCCCTTTGGTAAACCCCTTCCGCCAGGATGATCTAATCCATATCTCTTCCAATCAACAGATTCCAATCCTTTCGTCAATAGGCAGCCACCTTGCTGATACATTAGAGGAACACGATTGGCAAAGCGCAACACTTCAATGGGCCCATCCGCCTGTAAATCCCCTCCAAAAACAAGGCCCACTTCAATTTGGAATGGATTTCCTAGAGACACAGTCGGTTTTCGAGTTACAGTTGAGGCGAATCTTGAATCAATTGCTTTAGAAAGCCCCTTCTTGATTAGCATTTCTTCAATCGGTGACAAACAATCAGTAGGAGGGGCTAGTAGTTTGACGCCTTGGAAGGCCTCAACCATTGATTGTGCTTCGTCGGCTTTTACTCGAACAGGAGTACGTCCTTCTTCAAGTCCTGCCGCCTGAAGAATTTCTTTTGCCGCTCGCACACTTACTCCGGAAAAATTGTGTCTAAGGAATGAAGTCAGTTTTCGTTCGTCAGCTTCTTTGAGCATACGTTGTAATTGACCGAGTTGTATTCCGTGAGGGTGTGGTTTAATTTCTTCAACAACTCTCGGCAAGCGATCAGTTGTTCGAATCCAGTGTCCTTGGTCAATAATTTCTCCTTCCTTATCTTTGACAATTAATTTGATTGAGGCATGCGGATTTACTATACTCGTCATTCGTAGATATTGGTGAACAGATTGCCGACCGCGTTGATATTTTGCTTTCATCACAGTTCGTATTTTGAGGCCATGTTCCACCTCTTCTCCATTCTCGATCCAAACATCACGACGCTCATTTGACTTTGTGGCACGATTCTTTCGAGTATCCAATCCTAAATCCACATAGACTGCAGAAGAATCAGAGGCCACTTTTGATACAACACTGGTTTTCGATCCTGTGGTAAGTTGGCTATACATGACTACGCCAGTAATTCCGATACCTTGCTGCCCTCGTGTTTGTCTAATTGCGTGGAATCTAGAGCCCAACAAGAATTTTCCAAATACATTCTCAACCGAATCTCGAGGAATACCCGGCCCATTGTCCTGACAAATCAACTCAAGGCGATCGCTTCCAAGGCGATTTATTTCAACCTTGATTTCAGGTAAGATACGGGTTTCTTCACAGGCATCAAGTGAATTGTCAACAGATTCTTTGACCGCGGTAATTACAGCTCTCTGAAGGGTGTCGAATCCGAGGAAATGCTTGTTCTTCTCAAAGAATTCACTAATTGAAATCTGCTTTTGTTTGCTTGCAATTTTCTCTGCATCTACCATCGCGAATACCCCCTTCAGGTCCTCCCATAGTCCGAATGACTCGGGGCCTGTTTGCGGTCGAACTTGTCCGAGCGCCTGACCCACTTAACTCTGTGTGAATCTTCTGATGTTTAATGCACGAAACTGATTGATTTAGAGAATGTCACCAACTCTTGCTAATACTAATCACTCAAATAGTTCAGGATGCCAAGCGGTAATGCATCCAGTAAAAGCACTAGCCATAACTGTTAACGGACTCGCAAGATACAATTTTCCTGGTCCTGAACGCCCTTGAAAATTGCGATTTATTGCAGATATTGAGACTTGTTCTGAGTTATTTGAAACACCCGGCCCTGCGCCTATACAAGCACCACAACCAGGGTCGATTAGTTTGATTCCAGCCCGCTCAAACATCTCAGTCCAGCCTTCTCTTTGAGACAAATCTTTCACAGATTTTGAGCCAAATTGGATGTAGCAATCAACACCTTTTGCAATAGTCAACCCCGCATCAAGGGCGGCTTTGGTAACCATAGCGTAGTATGCGAAATCATCATCTTTTCCGGCTGTGCATGAACCAGCATATGCGATATCAATAGAAACCTCACCTAATTCATCGATATAGGCTCCATTAGTAGGGTCTGAAGGTATTCCTTTGTTCGGGTCACCGGGGTGTGCAACCATTGGGCGAATTTCTGACAAATCTATTGTGTGAACGCCGCCATGATATACAGCATTATCATCAGGATTAACAAAAGCGGTCCGAATTTCATCTTCACTTAGATTTGGACGGCGCTCAAGAAGCCAATCTACGGTTAAATCATCAGCCTCACAAATACCTGTTTTAGCCGAACACTCAGTAGCCATATTACACAAAGTAGCCCTCTCATCCATGGAGAGAGAGGCCAAGCTAGGGCCACCAAATTCCATTGAACGATCGAGTGTATCTGATTTGGCAGCGTATTTCCAAAGTATATGCAATATCACATCCTTTGCCGTACACCCCGAGTCAAGATTTCCAGTGAGTTCAAATCGAATACTTTCTGGAACTTTCACAAATGCGAATTGATTGTGAACAAGATTTGCATATTCAGTAGCCCCTACGCCATAAGTCAGAGCATTGGAAGCCCCACCCATGCAAGTGTGACTATCTGTTGCTTGAATGAAATCGCCCACGTCGATAAATTCCTCTCTTGCCACTTGATGACAAATACCAGGGCTAATGCCATCCACAGCCGAGTAATCCCTAACCCCAGAGTGCCTTTGAAAATCCACCTGCAAGTCACGCAGAGTTTGTATTTTGTCGGCAAACCTTCCGAATCGAGGAACACCTGTTGCATATAACAAATGGTCCTCAAAGACTGCGAATTTAGGAGGATTTGGTATTGTATAATCCTCACCATATTCTGCTGCTAGAAAGTTGTGAACCTGAGCTGTAGTGAATTCATGTGAATAACCTCCATCCACTTGCGCAATCACTGCGTCCCCAGGTTTCACAAAACCACGTTTACCATTTTGCCCGAGTAGTTTGTTTGAGATGATCTTCTCAGCCATTGTCATTGGAATTGGATTTGTGCTTATTGCCGGTAACGCAACATTATTGCCTTTCAATTGCTTAGCAAAAGGCAGAATTCCTCCATTTTCTACAATCATTTTAGTTACAGGATCATATTTGTTGGTGAACTCGTTAAGAGATATGGCTTCTCCATTTTGCAATCTTTCCAACATAGCGTGATCACCCATCAACTGTCCAAGATTGATATTATTTCGTTCGTGTATGGGCGCGAAGGATGCTGCAATAACAATACGAATACCAGACCATTTTTCACATTGAGCCGCAGTCTCTCGACTACTCCCAGTCCCCTTCCGATGACCACTTACGATAACAGAGAATCCTCCGTCCATCAATGCTTTTTCTTCAAAGACACGCTTACCATCGTGAAGTAGGCCAGCATACGCATTTTCAGCTAAGACGGCAGGATCATGATCAAAGCAGACCCATGCAGGCGTCATCACATCTGTATTGATATCATCTAGAAGGTCATTGATGCTAAGATTCTCCATTCTCAAATCCAATCCTTCATACAACTGTTGTTTGATGAGATTAAGATCCTTAGTTAGGAAAAGAACACGCGTATCAGAATCTAGAGATACTTCAGAGGGGGGCCATTTTCCACTCATTTCACAATCTCCTATAATGCTCCAAGATACGTTGCTATTTCATCCTTAGTGAGGTGCAACACAGATTAGCAAATTGCTATATTATTGGTTAACTATGGTACTCTAAGATTTAAATAAGAAGTCAATTGCGAATATATTACCTTTCTCAAGAAAGGAGGATGTGAGGGGATGTCAGAATATCTAGTCGAAGACATAGTGAAGTGTAGCGAATGCGGGTCGAGAAATCTCACCAGAGATGAAACTCGAGGTGAAGTAGTCTGTGATGACTGCGGTCTTGTTTTAGAAGACAATGTGATTGATCAGGGCGCCGAATGGCGTGTTTTCAGTCCTGAGCAGGGAGACCAGCGTGCGCGCACAGGTGCGCCGATGACTGTGATGCTTCACGACAAAGGATTGTCAACAGATATTGACTGGCAAAACAAGGACTATTCAGGAAAAACAATCTCTTCCCGATACCGTTCACAATTTTATCGAATGAGAAAGTGGCAGAAGCGTTCTCGAGTTAGCAACGCAACTGAGCGAAATCTAGCTATGGCATTGGCTGAATTAGATAGAATGGCAAGCCGCCTTGACTTACCTAAGAGTATCCGTGAAACTGCTGCTGTGAATTACAAGAAAGCAGTTGAGAAGAGACTCATCCGTGGGCGTTCTATTGAGGGAGTAGCCGCGGCGTCACTTTATGCAGCCTGCCGTCAGTGTAACAATCCCAGAACACTCGATGAAATTGGTGAAGCGAGCCGAACTGGCCGAAAGGAAATAGGCCGAACTTACCGATTTATGGTTCGAGAGTTGAAGATGAAGATTCCACCAACCAAGCCAGAGGATTATATCCCAAGATTCTGCTCTGGACTAGATCTTGATGCAGAAGTTCAGGCCAAGGCATACGAGTTGATTGCTAAGGCCCAAGAGAAGGAATTGACTAGTGGTCGTGGACCAACAGGCATTGCGGCTTCAATCATTTACATTGCAAGCGTTCTTTGTGGCAAGCGTCGAACTCAGCGCGAGGTCGCTGAGGTCGCGGGTGTTACTGAGGTAACAATTCGAAACAGGTACAAGGAACTAATCCAGAACCTGAACATTGAGTTAGAGATTTGAATAGGGTGGCCTTTTGATGGCCAGGCGCGAAGGCAAAGCACTTGTCTGGCAGCGAACTAATGAGCGCCTAGGTAGTGCAATTAGGGAAGCCTATGAGATATCTCCTCTACCTAACCCCCCTTTGGAGTTACCAGATTTTCCTGCCATACCTCCAAGCGATTCAGAATCTCTAGTTCGTCAAGCAATGGGGATTTTCACAGTCGACCGTCAAGGCTTTGAGATTAGATTAGCAGAGATTATTGACATCAAACTTCCAGATTATGTGAAAAGAGCAATAGATTCTGAAGAAGCCGAATCTAGATGGCTCGAGAAAAATGCAGATGAAATATCTGAGAGAGTATTAGTCCTCATTGCTCGTGATTGGCTGACTTCTGCATTAGATGAATTTTCCCCAGACACAGATCGTTGGTATCTGGGGGTATCCTTAGTTACAGGTGTAGCTCTCTTTGGCTCAGAAACAGCTCGAAATGAGTGTTACCCTCTAATCGAATCTATTGCATACGCAGTTACTCCAAGTTCACTTCCTTATTCTGCTGTTTCTGGTCGACATCAATTGGCTTGGAATCCTAGTAGCACATCCACTCCTTCATTACCTCCTCATCCAGCAGGAGTGATGGCGGTTACAGCAATTCTTGATACCCTATCCTTACGCGATTCTTCAGCACATAATGTGCTCCCAATCTGGGTAGAGAATCTCTCCGTCTCCCCTCCTCTTTCTCAAGTATTAGATATTCCAAACCGCATACTACAGGAACTAAACCATGCAAATTCTGAATCAGCGCCAATTTATGTTAGTGCAGCCCTGCAGTTATTGCCTAATATTTCGGCTGAAGCAAAAGATATCCTTGTGGCCTGTTCTGAACACAGCGACTCTCAAGCACGCCGCAGAGTAGCCGAATCTCTTTCGCGAATTGCTGCTGAATACCCTGCTTTTGCTCTTTCTCTAGCCGACAGACTTCTTGAAGATACGGATTCTTCAGTAGTCGCTTTGACTGCGACCTATGTAGGAGGGCTTTCTCGCTCTTCAGGGGAGGATTTTATACCACGTGCTTCCATGGTCCTTGGATCAGAAAATCAAAAGGCCATTCAAAGAATTGTCGAATCAGGCCTCAGAGATTATCTTTCTCAGAATCCTGATGACCCTCATTCACTTCTCGTAAAGGCTTGGATAAATTCTTCAGAGATTGGTCGTTCAAGAGTTGCTAATTTGATTGTTGAGCAATATCGCGTGAATCATGATTACTTTATGAAAACCTGTTCAGATATTGCAATAGCGGATTCAAAAGCAAATTCGGAACTACTTCAATGGATTGAAATCCGCAACCCCGAACTAAGTAAATTTCTGAGTTAATCAAGAGCAACCCGTAGTGGCTCCACAAGAATTGCATTTCAAGCAGGTTCCATTTCGGACCATCTGACTACTTCCACAATCATCACAGATGTCTCCAGTAAAACCACGCTCTCGAGCCAATCTTCGAGTTCTTGTATCGCCGTCTTCAGAAGGAGTCACTGCAGCGAGAGTCAGTTGAACATCACGACGATTGCCTTGGACTCGCATGATACCATCATCAGTAGCTTCTGGACGACTGATTGAGGTAGTCACAAGATCCTCTGCTGATACGTGTGCTAGGTCATCTCGATCTAGATGCTGAATTGCTAATTCTCGGAAGATATAGTCCACAATTGATGTTGCCATTTTCACACGCCCACTTCCTCCTGTAACCATGCCACTGGGGTCGAATTTTTGGAAAGTGAAGGATTTGACAAAGGCATCGAGAGGCACTCCATATTGCAAACCAATAGATACTGCAATTGCGAATTGGTTCAGTAGGGATCTCCACGCAGCACCCTCTTTTGATGTTGTAATCATAATTTCTCCAAGTCTTTCATCATCATATGTACTAGAAGAAAGGTAGACGGTGTGACCACCAACTCTAGCCTTCATAGTACTAGATGAGCGAACATCAGGTAAAGGCCGGCGAGTTGCAATATAGTTGTGCACAAACTGCTCTGCTAGAACTTGTGCTGCTGGTGCAGGAACAGGCAGAGCTTGAGCAGTTTCTTCTACCATTTTGTGAACAATAGTTACGGCTTCATCTTCTTCTTCATCTGTCAATGTACTAGCATCAACTAGTTGATTCATCAGTGGTTGAGATAATTTGGAACCGTCTCGATAGACCGCACATGCTTTGTTCATTGTTTCATGGCTCAATTCATATGCCTTGCGAATATCATCAATAGTCGCATCTGCTGGCATATTTATTGTCTTTGAAATTGCTCCTGAGATAAATGGCTGAGCTGCAGCCATCATTAGCACGTGGGCCTTCCATTCGATTGATCTCTTTCCGTATTTGCCACAAGGCGTTGCACAATCAAAGACTGCCAAGTGTTCATCTTTGAGTCCGGGAGCACCCTCAATCGTTCCATATCCAAAGACATGGTCATTCGCCTCGTCAATTTGTGAAGCGGTGAATCCAAGATGACCAAGAACGTCAAAGAAGGCATCATTGTACTGTGCCTCAGACATCCTTAGAGATTCGGTACAGAATTCTTGACCGAGAATAGATGGAGCGAAAGCCGACCGAATATCGAAAACATCAGGGAAACTACTCTCTATCTTCTTTATGGTTGCCTTATCGAACCCCTTCTCTTTCAAAGCCATAGAAGAAACTGTGAGGCAGTTTTTCAGTGAAGCAGTACCCATTATATATTCTTGAATTGCTTCAGTCTGCTTTGCTGAATAACCAAGTCTAGTGAGGGCATTTGGCACTCCATGATTGATAATTCTTAGCGACCCCCCTCCTGCCAGTTGTTTGTACTGTACTAATGAGAATTGAGGTTCAACTCCTGTTGTGTCTGCTCCCATGACTAGGCCAATAGTGCCGGTTGGAGCAATAACGGTTGTTTGGGCATTTCGGAACCCATGCTCTTCACCTTCTCGCAACGCTCTATCCCAGGAATTTCGTGCAGCCTCAAGGAGATCCTTTGGACACTTCTTAGAATTGATGCCCATTGGGGCAACACTCAATCCTTCGTACTCATCAGCAGGGGCATCATATGCTGCTCGGCGATGATTTCTCATCACCCGTAACATATGTTCGGAGTTTGATTCATAGTCGGGAAAGGTTCCCAGAATTGATGCCATTTCTGCACTTGTTGCGTAAGATTCCCCACACATTATCGAAGTAACTGCGCCACATATTGCGTAACCTCGCTCATCATCATAAGGAATCCCCATATGCATTAGCATCGAACCAAGATTGCAGAATCCAAGACCAAGAGTTCTGTATTCGTAGGATTTTCGAGCAATCTCCGAGGATGGGAATTGAGCCATCAGTACGCTAATCTCAAGTGTTGTAGTCCAGAGTCTGACTGAGTGCCTGAAATCATCTACATTGAATGTTTGAGTGGATTTGTCGTAGTAATGTAGTAGGTTAATGCTTGCTAGATTACAAGCAGTATCATCGAGGAACATGTATTCGCTACATGGATTTGAGCCATTGATTCTACCACCTTCTGGGCATGTGTGCCATTCGTTGATGGTTGTATCAAATTGAACTCCTGGATCTGCACATGCCCAAGCGGTATATGCAACCTTATTCCACAAATCTGCAGCGGGCATTGAGCGGCTTGGGACAGGATCTCTACCTGCATTTGCCGCCTTATCTAATTCGGTTCTGAAATATAGATTCCATTCGCCGTTATCTCTCAGGGCATCCATGAATGAGTTTGGTACGCGAACAGAGTTGTTACTATTCTGACCTGACACAGTTGCATATCCCTCTCCTTGCCAATCAGTATCTAATACTTCAAACTCTAAACCCTTCCAACCTTGACCTGCGAGATCAAGAATTCGTTTGATATGAGGTTGAGGTATACTGTCACGAACAGCCTTCACCATGGCCATCTTCAAAGAGCCATTTGTATTTGGGTCAAGTCTTCCATTATCCTCATCAAAAGACCAAATGGCTTCCATTATTGCATCTGAATGCTTTTGTAGAATATTAGAACCTATGACGAGAGCTGAAACTTTTTCTTCTTCAGTAAGTTTCCAATCAATGTATTCTTCGATGTCGGGATGGTCTAAATCTAGAGTAACCATCTTCGCAGCTCGACGAGTGGTGCCTCCGGATTTTATCGCACCAGCCGCTCGGTCACCTATCTTTAGGAACGAGAGCAAACCACTGGAAGTCCCGCCTCCTGAGAGTGGTTCCCCGGCTCCTCGAATCCTTGAGAAGTTTGATCCGGTTCCTGAACCGTACTTGAACAACAAAGCCTCTCTATTCCAAAGCCCCATGATTGATTCATTCCCACCCACAAGTGAGTCGCTTACGGATTGGATAAAGCAAGCGTGAGGTTGAGGGTGTGTGTAGGCATCCTCCGATAATTTCACTTCTCCAGTTAGTGGATCAACGTAGTGGTGTCCTTGAGCAGGACCTTCGATTCCATAAGCCCAATTCAATCCAGTATTGAACCACTGAGGACTATTTGGAGCAGAACGCTGGCTTGCGATTAGATAACACATCTCATCATAGAATGCCCGCGTATCAGCCTCACTAGCGAAGTATCCATGTTTGTACCCCCAGTATGTCCAAGTCCCAGCAAGGCGGCGGAATAATTCCCGTCCATCACTTTCACCAACGAATCTACTCTCGGCATCAAGACTCTGAAGTTTCTCGTGATCGGGCTCACTCTTCTGGAGCCATACAGGAACGCCATCTTCCGGCACCTTACGTAGAGCAGCAGGAACACCTGCTTTTCTCAAATATTTTTGAGCGCAAATTTTACCAGGAACACCAGCAAAACCAGATGGAAGTTGCACGCCTTGGATTTCATGAGCAAGACTCCCGTCGGGGTTTCGGATTTCTACACTCATCTCAATCCAATCGAATTGTTCGAAAGGGTCTGACCCTGCAGTTGTGAATCTACGTTCAATGACGAGACCTTTCTCAGCCTCTCCAATTTCTTCTATGGATTCTTCTTCTGATCTCGTCTGCATAACCCCCTCTCCTATAATTCTCCGGCTCAATTCTGAAGCTTCCCTTGCGCGAAGGGTTTGGTTGTGCTCAGAGAGGGTGTTTAATGATTCAGTATAACTCACCCTCCTTAGAGGAGGATTTGCTTTGAGAAACTAACATATCAGGATTTGCTCTAATGATATTTTTCCCCAGATTAAGATAGCATTTCTAATTCCCAATCTAGAGATGCTCCTGACCGAGTAATCATTATCCCAACCCTACAATATTTTTCGTGACTGCCTTCAATCAATCGTCGAACTAACACTTCAGGAATATCTCCTTTTATGATATACTTCATATGAATCGATGTAATTACTTTAGGATAATCTTCAGCCATTTCGACTTCTATCTCAATAGTAGCAAATTCAACATTATCCACTCTCTCTTTCAAGCCGCCGACTACATCGATTAGTGAGCAGGCGGCATGAGCGTGAATGAGCATCTCAGTAGGACTTGGCGAATCCTCGCCATAGATGTTGAAGCTCTTCCCTCCACCTGTTGTTCCGATGTAACCACCAGCCCCCGTCCAAGTGACTTCCCCCTTCATATCCCTTCCAAGTAGTGGGGTCTCTTCAAGGGTTGGCTTCATCAATGTCGGGCCAGCCGCCAGTCTGAGAGACATGAGTGGAGGCGCGGCAATTACGATGCGGGAAGGATGCCTAAACGTCCCATCCCACCCCATAATCCATTACATCGAAGGCGATGGAATAGGCATCGACATAACTCCTGTAATGATGAAAGTAGTCGATGCTGCAGTGGATTGCGCATACGGAAACAGTCGTAGTATACATTGGAGTGAGGTGCTAGCTGGTCAGAAAGCCTTTGACGCAACCGGCGAATGGCTTCCTAGTGAGACTCTAGATGCAATGCGAACAGGCCTTGTATCAATCAAGGGTCCTTTGACGACTCCCGTTGGAGGAGGAATTAGATCACTCAATGTTGCACTCCGTCAGCAACTCGACCTATTCGCCTGTGTACGGCCAGTACGTTGGTATTCTGGCACCCCAAGTCCAGTGAAAGATCCGGGTGCCGTTGACATGATTATTTTCCGAGAGAACAGCGAGGATGTTTATGCGGGAATTGAGTGGGAATCAGGTAGTCCTGAGGTTCGCAAGGTCATAGATTTCCTTCAAAATGAGATGGGTGTTTCCAAGATTCGATTTCCTGATACTAGTGGAATAGGAATCAAACCAATATCTAGTGAAGGAACAGCACGAATTGTTCGAGCGGCTATTCAGTATGCTATTGATAATGACAAGGATAGTGTAACTCTAGTTCACAAGGGCAATATCATGAAATTTACAGAAGGCGGCTTCAGAGATTGGGGCTATCAATTAGCTCAAGATGAATTTGGAGCAGAGTTGCTAGACGGGGGGCCTTGGTGCACCTTAACCAATCCAAACACAGGCACTACAATTACCATCAAAGATGTCATTGCAGACGCGATGCTACAGCAAGTTCTCACCCGTCCACGCGAGTATGGTGTGTTGACAACCATGAATCTCAATGGGGATTACATCTCAGATGCACTTGCCGCTCAAGTGGGAGGTATTGGCATAGCACCGGGTGCTAACATCAACTACGATACTGGGATTGCGATCTTTGAAGCAACACACGGAACCGCTCCTAAGTATACAGGACAGGACAAGGTAAACCCAGGCAGCCTAATTCTCTCGGCAGAGATGATGCTACGTCATATGGGCTGGCTCGAGGCGGCAGATCTAATCGTCAAGGGCATGGAAGGAGCGATTTCTGCGAAGACAGTGACCTATGACTTTGAGCGCCAAATGGATGATGCCACCCTACTCAAGTGTAGCGAGTTCGGCGCTGCTATTATCACACATATGTGAGTGATTTAGATGGATTTTGCTTCTCTGAACCTATGCCAACCCTTGTTGGACGCGCTCGACAAAATTGGTTATGTCACCCCAACTCCAATTCAGGCTGAAGCCATTCCCTCTCTTATTGAAGGACACGACATGCTCGGTTGTGCTCAGACAGGCACAGGAAAGACCGCAGCCTTTTCACTACCAATTC
>Ga0187827_10001291_pt1 | contig 37313 bp, 35 predicted proteins | sample ETNtaG_39_FD_167969 | JGI IMG/M metagenome (GOLD analysis project Ga0187827, IMG submission 167969) | Marine microbial and viral communities from oxygen minimum zone, Eastern Pacific Ocean - ETNP2014_SV_150_PacBio MetaG (Illumina Assembly) | ecosystem: Environmental > Aquatic > Marine > Hypoxic...
ATGAGAATGTTGAAAAAGAAACTTCCAAAGAAGAATCTACACAAGCTGAGGAAGCCAAGTTAGAATCTGAGACACAGACTGATGAGCAAGAAACAGCGCAAAAAGAATCTGATGACTCTGAAGAACCTGTATCAGAAGATGCCGATAAAGGAAGAATTGTAGAAATTGAACCAGCAGTACAATTAGACCCAAAAGAAAAAGCAAAGTTGGCCATGCAGACCAAAATCGTTCGTGCAGTAAACTCAGATATGCGGAAAGATCTTCCTAAATTCCGTTCAGGTGATACTATTTCAGTTGGATACCGAGTGATCGAAGGTAGTCGTAGTAGAGTCCAGACCTTTGAAGGGGTGGTTATTAAAATTTCATCAGGGCATGGTTTGGATAAAACCTTCACTGTAAGGAAGATCTCCAGTGGAGTAGGAGTTGAAAGGATATTCCCATTTCATTCACCTAATATTGAGTCTATAAATATATTGAAAGAGGGAAGGATTAGAAGAGCTAAGCTATATTATCTTCGTAACAGAAAAGGTAAAGCTGCTCGCATTAAAGAAAGAGCATAATTATTACTTTGCCTATAAAAAGCCTATGTTTCTAAAGTTTATTATTATTTAGCATTAATACTTTGACAAAAATTTTAATTCGTATGCTCGGATGGTGGAATTGATGTACGCGCATGGTTAGGAGGTGCATGTGTTCGCAATAACGTGCTGGTTACAACCTAGTTTCCCTCACAACATTTTAAGAATAATAAAAGGAATAAAAAGTTGTAAATTAAACAACTGATTATACTAAATAATATGAGCCAATATCTATTTACATCTGAATCTGTCACAGAGGGTCATCCTGATAAGGTATGTGACCAAATTTCTGATGCAATACTTGATGAGATCCTTAATAATGATCCAAATGGTAGAGTTGCATGCGAAACCTTAGCAACTACGAATTTGGTGGTTGTCTCTGGCGAAATTACGACAACAAACCATCCTGAATATGAAAGTATTGTACGTGAAACTATTCGTAGGATTGGATATATAGATGACAAGTCTGGGTTTTGTGCAGATACAGTAAAAGTACAGTTATATATTGATGAACAGAGTGCAGAAATTGCACAAGGAGTCGATGATGATGACCATGAACAGGGTGCTGGAGATCAAGGATTGATGTTTGGTTTTGCATGTCGCGAAACCCCTGAGCTAATGCCTCTACCAATCCAACTATCTCATCATTTGACTGAAAAACTGGCTGAGGTCAGGAAAAATGGAATATTACCATGGCTAGGTCCTGATGGAAAATCACAGGTAACTGTAAAATATGATAATTTTATTCCTGTAGGCATATCTAAAGTAGTAATTGCTACACAACATCAAGATATGAGTGATAAATATTCTACATCAAAAGAAGAACATCAGTTTATTACCAATAAAGTAATTAATTGTGTCATACTTCCAGTTCTTGATAAATATGAAATTGATTATGAAGAAAATTTTATTGTAAATGGAACAGGCAGATTTGTTTTAGGTGGGCCTGAAGCTGATACTGGCCTCACTGGCCGTAAAATTATTGTTGATACTTATGGTGGTTATGCACGTCATGGAGGAGGAGCATTCTCTGGCAAGGATCCATCTAAAGTTGATCGTTCTGCCAGCTATATGGCTCGATATGTTGCAAAGAATATAGTTGCTGCAGATTTTGCTGAGAGATGTGAGGTGCAATTGGCATATAGTATTGGATTAGCTGAACCTGTATCAATCAATATAGATACGTTTGGAACAGGAAACTTAGCAGATGAAGATATTGTTATATCAATTCGCAAGGTGTTTGATTTTACACCAGCGGGTATTATTAGGACTTTAAATTTAAAAGCTCCTCTATATAGTAAACTTGGTGCATATGGACATTTTGGTCGGAATGGACTCCCTTGGGAAAAAATTGATAAAGTTAATGAACTAAAGTATCAAATAAATTTGGAGCCTAGCCTTGAATAATATAACAATGGATGTTAAGACCATGAAGAAATCGCATGATTACAAAGTAGCAGATATAACCCTAGCAGATTTCGGTAGAAAAGAAATTCAGTTGGCGGAAATTGAAATGCCGGGACTTATGGCTTTAAGAAAAAAATTTAAAAATAGTAAACCTCTGGATGGAGCACGTATTTCTGGATGTATACATATGACTATACAATCTGCTGTACTCATTGAAACATTGGTAGATTTAGGCGCTGAAGTCCGCTGGTCATCATGTAATATATATTCAACCCAGGATCATGCTGCAGCTGCCATTGCTGCAATAGGTAATGCTGTATTTGCATGGAAAGGTGAAACTGAGGAGGAATTTTGGTGGTGTATCGAAAAAACACTTAGTTTTTCTGATGGCAAGGGACCAAATATTTTGCTGGATGATGGAGGTGACCTCACTAGGATAGTAATGGAAAAGCACCAAGATTTAATACCTGATATTAAAGGTGTGTCTGAAGAAACTACAACAGGTGTACAGAGGTTACACCGATTGGCTGAAAATGGAAACCTTCCATTCCCTGCAATAAATGTAAATGATTCTGTCACAAAGTCAAAATTTGATAATAAATATGGATGCCGTGAGTCTCTTGCTGATGGTATTAAGCGCGCAACTGATGTGATGCTGGCTGGTAAAAAGGTAGTAGTATGCGGATACGGAGATGTAGGAAAAGGCTGCGCTCAATCTATGAAAGGCTATGGCGCTCAGGTATTTGTGACAGAAATTGATCCCATCTGTGCTTTACAAGCGGCTATGGAGGGTTTTTCTGTTGTAGATTTAGATGATGCCTGTCAGTGGGGGGATATTTTTGTAACAGCTACAGGAAACTGCAGTGTAATTACCGGTTTCCATATGGAAAGAATGAAACATAATGCTATCTGTTGTAATATTGGTCATTTTGACCATGAAATTGATGTAGCATATTTAGATAATACACAGGACATAAAAGAATTTAATATAAAACCTCAGGTAGATCGGTTTGAATTCTCAGATGGGCATTCTATTATTCTTCTTTCTAGAGGCCGTTTAGTTAACCTAGGTAATGCGACAGGACATTCATCTTTTGTCATGTCTACATCCTTTACCAATCAGGTTTTGGCTCAGATTGCGCTTTGGGAGGGCAATGTAAAAGATGGAGTGCAGGTTCTGCCATCAGATTTGGATGAAGAAGTTGCCCGTTTGCATTTGGATCACCTAGGTGTTCATCTCACTGAAATGACAAAGGAACAGACAGAATACACTGGCATTTCAAAAAATGGACCCTTTAAACCCGAGGGGTACCGATACTAATCGATAGCACATATTGAATTCATTCATAAATTATAAAAATAAAAAAAGAGTAGTTTCTACTCTTTTTTTATATATAATCATATTTTCAACAGCGTGTGATTTTAAATCTCCAGAGCAGTGGGTAACTCCAACGTGGTATTTGCCCCTTACGGTACCATTAATTGATACAGAATATAGTTTTGAAGGGATGACACAAGATTCAACGATTATACAAGATACTTTGAATAATACCATAAAACTCATCTTTTCTGATGATATAGTAGAACCTGGTGGTGAAAGGCCAGGTATTACAGATGATATTTTTAATTTCGAAATAGATGGAACAGAACAAACAGATATATTTAGTCAGGAATTTTCTATAGATAGGCAGCCATCAGAAAAAATTGGTGGTGAAACTATTTCAATTCCAGTTCCTATTTTTGCTTTTTCAACAAAAGAAGCTGAATCTATAGCCGATGGTTGTTTTTCAATTGGAGATTTAGATAAACCTGTATTTGATCAATTCCCTGATGGTGTACCAAATACCTTTCAAATATTATCAACTTTAGAGGGTACTCTCAGTGATGTAAAGCTAGGAGAAACTTCAATTATACAAAAGGTACATCTTTTGACAATAACAGGAGGGAAGTTAGGAGCAAAATTTACAAATTCATTACCTTTTCCAGTTAAACGATTTAATGTAAAATATATTAGTTATGAATATACTGATCAAAAAAGAACTTTACGTGATATAGAATTTACTGATATTCCCCAAGGTAATAGTAACCAAAATTTAGATATGGATATATCTCCTGATAGCCCAGTGCAATTTGGAGATAGCTTGCTTATTGAATTAAGTATAGAAATTGATACTACGAATTCTTATAATAACTTAAATCCCAATTCTAATGTATGTGGTATCCCTATTCCCTCAGAAGATGGATGGTTACTGACTCAGGATTATCAATTTTCAGTTGATTTAGAATTTGAAATTGGTGCACAATCAGCTGAAAATATTATCTGTACAACTAATCCAATAATTATCGATACAACTATTCATACTGAATTTCCTTCAATTGAAAAAATTGATATTAAAGGCGGTAGAATAACAGAAGATATATCTATCGTTCCATCTAATGAAATAAATTATATTGAACTTATTGCTAATAATTCGCTTTTTTCAACAACAGATATAGAATTAGAATTTTCAAATTTTTATGATATAATTGATGATATCGATATCCCTGTTATACTGGGTGGAAAATTATCTACAACTGGTTTAGATACTACGTTTTCAGATACTTTAGCTTTAAAATATTTGGGTGTTCCAGGCGAACCAGATAGTGTGATGAAATCCATTTCCATTGGGATGAAGATACAAATTGATGAAATTATTGATGGGCCAATAGCATTAGGGGATACATACGCATTGTCAATAAGCAAATTGCTCATGTCAAAAATCAAATTAGCATATTTAACTGCTATTTCATATGACATGGGGTTTGATACTCCATCTAGTAATATAGCAGGGATGCCTCAAGGCGGGATAGGCCTTCAATTCTACGATGTTCAGCTGGTACTAGATATTTATACACAAATTGGTATCCCTATACAACTCGATATGGTATTAAATGGAATAAAAGGAGCTGATTCAGTTACTACACTAATTGATCCAGTATTAAACGTTCCAATTATCAATACTTTAGGTGATTCTGTTAGGACAGTTATTACATTAAATCGAGAGGGACAGCGTGTAGAATGGTACCATACAGATAATATTAATGGTGATATACCTGATTCGGTCATAATTACTCCAATTGATCCAGAAAAATATTCAATTGTGGATGTGATGAATTTTGCACCTGAAACAATTGAATTTGGGGGAGGTGCTAAGATAAATGGTTCGGGTTTTCTATCACCTAATTCATATCTTTGGGGCACCTTTACTCTCATTGCACCCTTCGCATTTGTTTTTGAACAACCTATTAATATCATTCCAGCTTCTCCAACATCTATGTCGCCAATGGATCAATCTACATCACAGCAAATTGACTCCTCACTTGTTGAAGCAGCACTAAATGTTACTATTAATAATAGTTCCCCCTTAGGAGGGGAATTGTCGCTACTTATTTCAGATAGTACAATTTTCCCACTATTTATTGACTCATTAGTGACAGGGAGTTGGGATGCTCAATTAAAACCTGAACTTTGGAAAACAATATGGGATACACTGAATCCTCGTATGATAATTGATTCAATTCATTTCACAGCAGTAGATACTCTTGATGAAGCAATAAAAGCATTAGAGGTAAAATTTTATAATGATGATAGTCTCCAGTTTTTTATAGGTAGGATGTTTGAATTAGGTTTTCCTAGAACAGATTCGATTGAATATCATCTTGGTTATGTTAATCCAGAATTCCCTGAAATTTATGAGTCTAATCTAATTCTTGACAAAACTAGAATGGATTGGATTATTACTGATGAACAACGATATAATATAAATATGATTACTTTTGATAGAAGCCCAATTCAATCTATTGTCAGTGCTGATACATCCTATATACCTCTAACATTTCAAACGTCAAATTTTATTGGTGTTCAGGCATACTTGACATTAACTCTGGATATAGGGGGACTAGGAAGAGAAAATAATACAACTCTAATTAATGGTGGAGGAAATTGATGAAAAATATTTATTTCATCATTATCCTTTTATTCATGAATTGTAATTTATTTGCTCAACCCAATCAAGATGCCCGTATGCTGGGTTTAAATAGTGCTTATACAACTTTAGTGAATGGTTATCAATGCGTAGGTGTCAATCCTGCGAATTTGGGTGCTTATATGAGCAAATCAATAAATATCTTCAATGTAGCATTTGGTCTGAGTACTAATGCTTTGTCAATAGCCAATTATAATGCACTCAATGGTGCAAATATGGAAGATGCTAATTCAATAGATTACTATCCAAAATCAGATTTTTATAACACGTTTAGTGGAAGGGGTATACGTTTATTACAGAGTTATAAGATTCCTTTGTCTGCATTGAATTTTTCAACTAAACATTTTGCCTTCACAACCAATTTGAATAACAATGTAGATATAGGTGTGCCAAATGGTTTTATAGAATTAATGTTATATGGAAACCCTATCAGCAGAGAAATTGCGATTGATATGGAGCAATTTATTTCAATTACTCAAGATTTTGGTTTTTCATATGGGCATTCATTTGATCGTTTTGCCACTGGGATTACTCTTAAATATATATTGGGTATATTTTATATGGGAATGGAATCTATTGATCAGCCTGAAATTGTAACAGAAATTACAGGTTTTACTGGCCAAAATCAATATCTTATTCAACAGGCAATTGGCGGTTCAGGAACCGGATTAGATTTAGGAATTATAACGAAAGAATCTGATAGCGGGTATCGATATGGGATGTCAATTATTAATCTATTAGGCACAGTAAAGTGGACTCAAGATAATTTTCTTAGAGAGCAACTAGAACCATCTCTAAGTGGTAGTAGCTTCTATCTTCGCCCCAACGAATTCATGTATGTTAATATGGTAATGGACTCTGTTACGGGTTTATCTTTTAGCGAAACATCAGGAGATCCATTGATTTATTATGAAATGTATAAAGTAATGTCCCTACAAACAATTGATTCCTTAAATATCTCAAATCAAGATTCCATGTTGTTAGTATCTTTATCTGATGACACCTATTTATATCCATCTGGAGGAGATTATAAGCGGAATGTTGTTATACCTTCATCAGATACTTTATTTACAGTAGCAGATAATTATACAGCACTATCTTCAGGAGGTGAAAATCCATTTGAAACTCGACAACCAATTTATTTACGTATAGGTTTTTCGAGACGATGGGAGGAACAGGCTGTATTAGCGGCTGATTTAGTCACTGGGTTTTCAGATCGTTTTGATTCCAGTTCTTCATGGAAACTATCAATTGGTACTGAAATTATCCGTTTTAAAAATAAATTTCTTAGATTAGGGTATGCATTTGGGGGTTTGACAAAGAAAAGTATGAGCATTGGATATGGGCAAAAAGTTGGAAATCTCTACTGGGATTTTGGAATTGCATTGAATGGGGGGTTTGCTCTTGAAACAGCAAAAGGTATCGATATTGCCTTTGGATTAATATGGAAAAAAGAGAGAAAAGCGAATTAGGTCCGTGTATTTTTGAAAAGGTATAACCCTGAAAGAAAAAATATTATATTTGGCATCCATACTGATATTATAGGAGAAAGGGTGCCTTTATATCCTAGAGATTGCCCCGTTTTGATCCCTGCATAATAAATGAAAATTACAAAAATGCTAATCCCTGTTCCGACTGTTAAACTGCTTTTAGGTTTTCTAATAGCTAAAGATAACCCGAAAAGTACCATAAGAATGCTGGTGCAGGCAAATGCAGGTTTGAAATACATATTAACTGCCCATCTAGGATCTTTTACACCGTAATCCTCCAGTTTATTAACAAATTGTTTAAGTTCCCAATAATTCATTTCTTCTGGCTTTACAGTAGATTGTGTGAGGTCTGTAGGAGTAAAATGCAATTGAATTATACTATCTTGATTTGAATTACTATAGACAAGTGAATCTCCATGCCAACTGCGGATAAAATGACTTGGAACTATCCAATGTTTTTCATCAGTGTCCCAGCGCATGACAGGGGCGTCCAAACGATGTATTAATTTACCATCTTTGAAATGTTGTATAGAAATATGGCGAGCAGTTTTAGTGCGAAATTTATATTTCCTAATTCCAAGTATTTTATCTGATGATTCCTGACGAAAAATATCTTTCTTTTTTATTGAATTTGAATTGGAACGTATAAGATTATACTTAACCCCCATTTCATTACGTCTCTGAAGGTGCTTCGTAACATAAAGATTATCAAAGTAGAATGAAAATACACTGAATAGCAGACCTAGAATTAAAAGGGGCATGCTTAAGCGTCTTATACTGATTCCCGATGCTTTTATTGCACTTAGTTCATTATTTTTCTGTAGTATGCCAAATGTGAAAATAGTAGCAAGTAATAGAGACATTGGAAGTCCAATACTCAAATACCAAGGTACTGAATGGTAATAATAACGTACAATTGCCAAGCTGGACATTTTAGAATCCATTATATGATCCAGATGGTCTACAATATCGACCATTAGGAAGATTACAGTAAATACCAAGAGGATTATAAAGGTTTTTTCTATAAAATTCATTATTAAGTATTTGTCGACCAATTTTTGCATATGTAAAATTAGTGTATTTTAGCCATTTCTAAAACCTTTGAAAGATAATTTTATTCTTCATAAATTATTACATACGAATTACCTTTAAATCTGTCCGGGAGGCAGGAAAGGGTTTATATCCTACCTCTATGGTATTTCAGGTATTCAATAATCAATATGAATAATATTAAAGCTAAATTATCTGGCAGCCAGGAGATTAACCGCAGCCTCACTCGCATTGCTCATGAAATAATTGAAAAGAACAATAACCTTGACATAATTGCCATTGTAGGTATTCGTACCAGAGGAGACTTTTTAGCCAAGCGTCTTCATACTATGATTGAGAACCTTACAAATCAGAGCATACCCAATGGTACACTAGATGTGACATTTCATCGAGACGATTTTAGGACGAATTTAGGGACTCCTAAAGTAGGAGCTTCGAATATACTATTTGAAGTAGAAGGGAAAAATATAATCCTTATAGATGATGTGCTTTATACAGGACGTACAATCAGAGCTGCTATAGATGAAATTTTTACTTACGGAAGACCAGCATCTATCCAATTGGGTATTCTAGTTGATCGTGGCCATAAAGAGCTACCAATACGTGCAGATTATGTTGGGAAAAATTTTCCAACATCTATCAATGAACATATTTATGTTCATGTTAAAGAAGTGGATGATGAGGATGAAATTCTTTTGGTTGAATTCGAAGAATTAAAATAATGAGTGTGCTAAAAAATAAACATTTAATTGGCCTTGAACATATACCACTAGAAGATATTAAAAAGCTTATAGATACTGGATTTACATTTCGTGAGGTTTTAGATCGTCCGATTAAGAAAGTTCCCTCATTAACTGGAAAAAATGTAGTCAACCTCTTTTTTGAAAATTCTACACGTACACGGATTTCATTTGAACTCGCAGAAAAAAGGTTGTCAGCAGATGTTGCAAATTTCACAGCAAACTCTTCTAGCCTAAGTAAAGGTGAGAGCTTGAAAGATACTGTTCAGAATATTTATGCCATGAAAATGGATTGTGCAGTTATAAGACATCCATCTCCTGGTGCATGTGTGCAATTAACTAAATATGTTGATGCTGTTATTATAAATGCAGGAGATGGGACCCACGAACATCCTTCACAAGCACTTTTGGATATGATGAGTTTAAAGGAAAAATTTAAAAAAATCAAAGGACTTAAGATAGGTATTGTGGGCGATATACTACATAGTCGTGTGGCCTTATCAAATATATATGGATTGAATAAAATGGGAGCGAAAGTGATTCTATGTGGTCCTCCGCACTTGATTCCAAAAGGCATACATGAGCTGGGTGTGAAAATAAATTCAGATATTGATGAAGTCATTGAATGGGCTGATGCGTTAAATGTACTTCGAATTCAGAGGGAACGAATGGGAATAGGTATTATTCCTTCTGTGAGGGAATATCGGAATTATTTTGGTATTACTCAGGAGCGTTTGGATAGTCATAAGAAAGAGATTGTTATTTTGCACCCGGGACCAATGAATAGGGGAGTAGAAATTGATAGTTCTGTAGCTGATGGAGATCAGGCTATTATCCTAGATCAAGTGTTAAATGGGGTAGCTATCAGAATGAGTATTTTATATCTTTTACTTGGTCCGGATGGAGGGGATACAAATTGATCAATAAATCCACACAATCAATTCTCCTAGAAGGAGGTACTTTATTTGATCCTTTCCAAAATAAAAAGAGAAACACTTCAATTCTGATAGAAAACGGGCTAATAAAGGAAGTTGGGGAGATTACATTATCAAAAAAGATGAAAAAAGTGGACTGTAAGGGTAAATTAATCTCACCTGGTTTTATTGATATCCATGCCCACTTTCGTGAACCTGGTATGGAAGATAAGGAAACTTTGGAAACAGGTTCTCGAGCTGCCTTGTCTGGTGGTTTTACTAGAGTGTGTGTTATGCCGAATACTAATCCACCTCTAGATTCACCAGAGTCTATCAGGTTCATTATTGAAAAAACTATAGATATGCCGGTAAAAATTTTCCCAATTGGAGCAATTACAATAAATCAACAAGGGATTGAAATGGCAGAAATTGGCGGAATGGTGACAGCTGGCGCTGTGGCTGTTTCTGATGATGGTTTGCCTGTTCAGAATGGACAAGTTTTACGTTATGCATTTGAGTATGCACAAAAATATGGAGTACCAGTAATTAATCATGCTGAAGATATTTGTTTGAAAAATGGGGGCGTGATGAACGAAGGTTCACTCTCTACAAAGCTTGGACTCCCTGGGAATCCAGATATATCAGAATCTGTAATGGTTCACAGAGATCTGGAAATAGCTGATTACTGTGGTGGCAGAATCCATGTGCCTCATGTTTCTACACGAAGATCTGTTGATCTAATCAGACAATATAAAAGTAGAGGTCTAAATGTTACAGCTGAAGTTACTCCACACCATATTGGATTGACTGAAGCAAATTTGTTGGATTATGATACAAATGCAAAAGTGGCGCCACCCTTAAGAAGTGCATCAGATAGGGAAGCGGTCATTGAAGGGTTAATAGATGGAACAATTGATTGTATCGCTACAGATCATGCACCTCATACCATTGAAGATAAAGAAATGGATTTTATTAATTCTCCATGTGGTATGATTGGCTTGGAATCTGCATTTGGACTATGTCATACTGTAATGACAAACGCAGGTGCATCTAGTGAGGATGTCATTAAGTGGTTAACAAAAGGTCCCGCAACTGTTATGGGCTGGAAAATGGAAGCATTGCAAATTGGACAACATGCTGAAATTGTTATTATAGATACTGATAAGAAATGGACGTTTAATAAATCAGATATTAAGTCTCGTTCTAATAATAGTCCAATTGTAGGGATGGAGTTTACTGGTAAAGTTATATCAGTAATTTCAGGTAAATATTCGTTCGGAATTCTTCTTGATTAAAACTTGACAAGTAAAAGTAATTTCTCCTAATTTTTCAGGCTGTGTATGTCAGCATTTTAACACTATATTAGGAATATCAATGAAAACCACATCAATACGTGCAAATGAAATAACACGCGACTGGTTTGTTGTCGATGCTGAAGGACAAACCTTAGGACGGCTTGCGAGTGAAATTGCACAAGTTCTGCGAGGCAAGAAAAAAACTGCATATACTCCTCATATGGATATGGGAGATTTTATAGTTGTAATAAATGCTGAAAAGGTCAAAGTAACTGGCAAGAAAGAAGAAAATAAAACCTATTTTCGTCATTCAGGATATCCAGGGGGGATAACGCTAGTAAAACTAAAGACTATTAGACATAATTATCCTGAAAGAATTGTAATGAATGCAGTCAAAGGAATGCTCCCGCATAATAGCCTTGGTAGGAAATTATTGACTCACCTAAAAGTTTATACAGGGAATATTCACCCACATGTTGCTCAGCAACCCAAAACTATTACATTTTAAATAAAGGAAAAGAATGCCAAAGAAAAGTGAATATTGGTCATCTACAGGACGTCGCAAGTCATCCGTAGCACGTGTGCAAATGGTACCAGGGAAGGGCATATTTATAATTAATAATCGTCCTATAGAGAATTATTTTGGAAGAGATACATTGCAAATGGTTTTAAAACAACCTTTGGATATATTGCAGTTAGATCAGCAATATAATATTAAAGTTAATGTCACTGGTGGTGGCTTATCTGGGCAGGCTGGTGCTATACGGTTGGGTATTGCTAGGTGCATACAAAAAATGAACCCAGATAATAGGGCTTCATTAAAACAGGCCGGAATGTTAACCCGTGATTCAAGAGAGGTTGAACGTAAGAAGTATGGACAGCCGGGAGCTCGTAAAAAATTCCAATTCTCGAAAAGATAAGTTAGTAAAGAAAGGAGCTATGAATCACATAACCGTAGAAGAATTGATCAGAGCTGGAGCTCATTTTGGGCATCCAACTCATCGTTGGAATCCCAACTATAGAAATTATATATCCATGAAAAAAAATGGTGTTTACATAATTGATATGGAACAGACAACTCAATGTATGGTGAAAGCTTCAAAAGAATTGACGCAGATTGTTCGTAATGGTGGAAATGTTCTATTTGTTGGTACTAAAAAGCAGGCTAAAGATGCTATCCAACAGGCAGCAGATAGATGTGGGATGTATTATATTGTTGAACGTTGGTTGGGTGGAACACTAACTAATTATGGTACTATAAAGAAAAGTATAAAGAGACTATTGATTCTTGAAAAAGAATCTTCAGAAATATATATCAACCTCACAAAGAAAGAAATGGGAATGCTGGAAAGGGAGCGTATTAAATTAGCTGATCTCCATAGAGGCATTAAAGATATGAAACATTTGCCTGCAGCTTTATTTTTTGTGGATGGCATCCATGAACGTATTGCAATTTCAGAGGCAAAGATTCTAGGTATACCCACATTTGGAATTTTGGATAGTAATACAGATCCACGTGATATTGATTTTCCTATTCCTGCCAATGATGATTCAATGAAAACAATTAAATTGATTGCTGATTACATGGCTGATATAATCATTGAAGCAGCAGGAGGAACATCCCAATCAGATAAAATAGAAGAACTCCCAAATGCTGAATTGGATAACAAAAAAGAAACAGAATCAGAAATTAAAGAAGAAGTAGTATTAGAATCCGATAAAAATAATGAATCTTCTATCGAAGGAGTGCAGCAAGAAAAAAATGAAGATTCTGAAGAAGAAAGTCAGGAGAATTAATACTAAATGTCAACAATATCTGCATCAATAGTAAAAGAACTTAGAGAAATGTCTGGAGCTGGTATGATGGATTGTAAAAAAGCACTAACTGAAGCATCTGGAGATTTAGAAAAGGCAATTGATATATTACGTAAAACGGGCATAGCGAAAGCTCGTAAAAAATCAGGTAGATCAGCAAAAGAGGGTCTTATATTACCTTATATCCATCCTGGAGCAAAACTAGGTGTCTTACTTGAAATTAATTGTGAGACTGACTTTGTTGCTAATACAGACGATTTTAAGGAGCTCAGCAAGGATATAGCAATGCATATTGCTGCATCAAATCCAATGTCTGTAAATAGGGAAGGAATTCCTAAAGATGTGTTAGTCAGGGAAAAAGATATTTATGCAGATCAGGCACGTCAAAGTGGAAAGCCTGAAGATATTATTGAAAAAATGACTGAAGGTCGCTTGAACAAATTTTATCAGGAAAATGTATTAATGGAACAGACCTTTGTAAAAGATCCTGATAAAACAGTTTCAGACCTCATAACTGAAACTGTAGCAAAATTAGGAGAAAATATTCTTGTGTCAAGATTTTCACGTTTCCAGTTAGGTGAAAAGATAAGTGATTTTTCTCCCAATGATTAATAACATTTAATTTCTAAAATTGTCTAAGCCAGTTTTCAACCGCATTTTACTAAAACTCAGCGGAGAAATTCTTGCTGGAGAAAAAGGGTTTGGTATAGACCCTGTTATAACCAATGATTTAGCTCTGAAAGTTAAAGAGATCGCCGGTCAAGGCATACAGATTGGTATAGTCATAGGAGGTGGAAATATTTTCAGGGGTCTTTCAGCATCATCAAAAGGCTTAGAACGTGTCCCTGCTGACTACCTTGGTATGATGGCAACAATAATGAATTCAGTTGCTTTGCAATCTGCTCTTGAAAAATTGGATTGTGATACAAGAGTTATGTCGGCATTATCTATCACCCAATTAGCTGAACCCTACATTAGAAGGCGTGGGATACGTCATCTAGAAAAAAACAGGATTGTTATTTTTGCTGGAGGTACAGGAAATCCATATTTCAGTACAGATACTGCTGCAGCTCTTCGAGCCATAGAGATTGATGCTGACATCATAATTAAAGGAACGAAGGTAGATGGAGTGTATTCTGCAGATCCAGAAATAGATCCAAATGCAAAAAAATTTGATAGTTTGACTTTTAAAGAAGTGATCGATAAAGAGTTGAGAGTAATGGATCTAACTGCCGTTACACTTTGCAAGGAAAATAATCTGCCTATAATTGTATTTGATATTAAGAGCAAGAATGGGTTGGTAGACATTATTAATTCCGTGCCAATTGGTACGACCGTATCCTGAAAGGAGAATAATTATGATAAATGAACTATTTATTGATGTGAAGGATAGAATGCATAAAGCTGTAGAACATTATCGTCACGAAGTATCAACTATTAGAACAGGCCGTGCATCAACTAGTATACTGGATGGACTGAAAATAGATTATTACGGCACACTATCTCCCTTGACTAATGTTGCGCATGTAACAGTTCCAGAAGGGCAATTAATTGTTGTTCAGCCATTTGATCCTAGCAGCTTGCAAGCGATTGAAAAAGCCATAATAGCATCAGATGTTGGTATTACTCCTAACAATGATGGAAATGTAATTAGACTTAATATACCATCATTAACTGAAGAACGTAGGAAAGAACTTATGAAAGTGGTAAATAAAATTATTGAAGATGGTAGAGTTGCTATTCGAAATATTCGTAGGGATGCTAATGATCATTTAAAGCAAAGTGAAAAGGACCACGATCTATCAGAAGATAATTTAAAAAGAGCCATTGATAATATCCAGGAAATGACGGATGCCAATATACAATCTTTGAACCAGATTCAGGAAGCAAAGGAAAAAGAGATATTAGAATAATAATTTCTGTATTTTAAAAAAGCCCTTCAACAAGTTTGAGGGGCTTTTTTATTTAATCGAGATAAGATGCGATTTCGGCTTTTGCTGCAATTATGTCATCTCTATGTAAATTCAATATGTTAGCAATTCTTTTAATAGTATGTTGTTCTAAATAATGTAGGTTGTTATCAGCATACGCTACTTCAAATACACAATTGATAAAGTCTATTTTGTCATCATGAGTAAAATTCTTATTTAATTGCGTACCAAATTGAAAAAGATCTGTAGAGGCTTGCCTGATTTTAGTAGCTTCATCCATGAGTAATTGGACCGCATCTTGTTCTAATGAAAAGAACTCATGAAGTATTTCATGTATGATCACTAATTCTTTGTCTTCTATTACTTCATCGGCATCAGCAATGGATAGTAAAATACAAGTAGCAGCCAGTTGGGTATCATATGAATCAATATAATTATTCATGGGTGAATTTATAAGTATATTCGAATATCAATCAAAATAATTTAGCCAGACTCCAAAAATGTTTTAATTATTTTACCCTAGTACAAAGTCTTTAAATTTACGTTGATACTAAAGAAATAATATGTAATGAAAATTATAAGAGTAAATGCTGATAGTCTCGGTGAGGAGATTGGTTTGAATCCAGGTGATCGTTTACTTAAGATTAACGGGAAACGGGTACAGGATGAAATTGATTATAAATTTCGTATTACCGATGAAATATTAACTTTAGATTTTGAGATCAATGGCCATCTTGAAAAAATAGAAGTAGAGAAGAACTATGATGTTGATTTGGGCGTGCAATTTGAGGAAATGAAAATTCGTAGTTGTGCTAATGATTGTGTTTTCTGCTTTGTTGATCAAAATCCTAAAAATATGCGGCAAGGGATGTATTTTCGGGATGGAGACTACCGAATGTCATATTTGCATGGGCATTACATTACAATGACTAATATGGGGAAAAATGATTTAGATCGCATTATTGAACAACGACTTACTCCACTTTATATATCAGTACATGTTACTGAACCTATATTAAGACAAGAGTTATTTCTATACAACAGAAATGATAATTTGCTTGAAAAGTTGAAATATCTTACAAGTAATGCCATAGAGTTACATACACAGATTGTACTTATGCCAAGTATTAATGATGGAGATTATTTATTAAAAACACTTGAAGACCTTTTCATTTTTCATCCTCAATTAAAAACATGTACAATTGTCCCAGTAGGGCTAACTGAACATCGAAAAGGATTAATGAATTTAAAAAATGTTGATCAATCTTATGCTAAATTATTATTAGGCCAACTAACTGCAATGAGACTCCAATTTCCAGGAGATAAATCTCCTTTTATCCTCTTTTCAGATGAGTGGTATATATTAGCTGGTAAAACATTTCCACCCTTGTCCGACTATGGAGATACAGATTTAATTGAGAATGGTGTAGGACAGGTTCAAAAATTTATTAGTAAGTTCCAAAAAGAATCTCTACACTTTCCACTGAAACTGCAAAAAATAACAAATATAACTATCGCAACAGGTTGGTTAGTTAAAGATTTATTCCAAGAGAAAATTTTACCGATATTAAATAAGATTGAAAATCTGTGTGTAAATCTTATTCCAATACATAATGATTTCTTTGGTCGTTCGGTGACTGTCACTGGGCTTCTCACTGGTGAAGATATAATTAGTCAATTGAGTGTTCAATCAACTGGAGATGCTATTTGGATGAGTCATCGAATATTAAATGATGAGGGAACTAGGACATTGGATGATATGACTCTGGATGAAATCAGTCAAAAGCTCGGTTGTCCTGTAATAGTGAGTGAAGATAGTTTTATCGATTTATTTCAAGAGCTTTCTAATGCCTAATCCAACAATTGCAATATTGGGTAGACCCAATGTTGGGAAGTCGACATTATTTAATCGATTAATTGGGACCAATAAATCCATTGTTTCCTCTGAAGAAGGAATAACTAGAGATCGTATATACGGACGATTCGACTGGCAAGGAAAAGAATTTAATATTATAGACACAGGAGGATATACCCCAGAGTCCGCAGATATGATTGAAAATCATGTCCGTTTTCAAGCTAAAATTGCAGCAGAGGAAGCTGATATGTTAATTTTATTGGTTGATGGCCGCACTAGGATAACCTCATCAGATCACTATTTAGCTCGGCAGGTTCAAAAATCTCAGAAACCATACCTATTAGTAGTAAATAAGATAGATGAATTAAATATGGAAGAATTTGCTATGGAATATTATGAATTAGGTCTGGGTGATTTTCATACAGTTTCTGCTCAAAATAATCGTAGAGTAGGAGATATGTTAGATGGAATCATGAAAAAGATTCCCGAATGGAACTTTAGTGATATAACTGGGAAAGATTGTATTAATCTTGCTATTGTGGGGATGCCTAATGTGGGAAAGAGCTCATTAATGAATGTATTATTACAGGAAGAAAAATCTATTGTAACTCCTATTCCTGGTACAACCAGAGACTCCATTGACTCATACTTGAGATATTACATGAAGGATATTCGACTGATTGATACCGCTGGATTACGTAAAAAATCAAAAATATCAGGAGATATTGAGTTTTACAGCTGTGTTAGGACATATCGTGTCATCAATGATTGTGATATAGCAGCAGTCTTAATTGATGCAGAGAAGGGGTTTAATAATCAAGATAAAGATATTATCCGTTATGTGATTGATTTAGGTAAAGGATTAATCATTGTGGTTAATAAATGGGATTTGCTGAAAAAAGATACACATACACAAAAAGAATTCCGCCAGAATATTGTAGATCAATTCCCTCAGTTAAGTTATTATCCCATTATATTTATATCTATCATTAATAATTTACATACTAGGAAAGTTTTAAAGTTCTCCCTCAATGTATTCAATGAAAGACAAAAGAGGGTTAAAACAACTGAACTCAATGATTTTATCCAAAAAGCTATTTCTTGCCATTCTCCTCCTTTGATCAAAGGTAAGAATATAGCCATAAAATATGGCGCACAGGTTCATCAGTCACCTCCAATATTTGCTTTCTTTACAAATTTACCATCAGATATACCAATTCAATATAAGAGATATTTGGAAAACAGACTGCGGGATCATTTTGGGTTCGAGGGAGTTCCAATTAAAATATCATTTAGAGATAAAAAATAAAATAAATATTCATTCGACCATCATTAACCATCCAAGTATAAATTATATTATTTATTTAATAAAATTATTTTTATATAGCTAAAAAGTTGATTGCTGAATACACTCTCATTTCCTCATCAGATGGTATGTATGCTGAAAAAGGTTCTTCATTTCAATCTATATCATATCCTGTTAATTCAATTTTGGATATCAAGAGTAAACTGAATAGTTTAAAAGAACAATTCCCAGATGCTAGTCATATCAGTTATGCATATCGGATTAAACATGGTCAAGCCATTGATGAATTTGCAGCAGATGCAGGTGAACCAAAGGGCTGTGCAGGAGTGCCTATTTTAAATGTTTTAAAGAGCAGAAAATTAGTAGATGCTGCAGTTTTTGTTGTCCGCTATTATGGTGGAAAAAAACTGGGTGTCCCAGGACTTATTAATGCCTACGGAGAGGCAGCGAAAAAATCATTATCTAATGAAAGAATCAAGCCTTGGATAAAATTCTGTTTTCTTTCATTTACTTATACGTATAAAGTTCAGAAAAAAGTTGAAACCATTATTCAACAATATAATTTGAAGGTGAAGGAACATCAATATTCTGATTCGATTGAAATGATTATTGAAGCTAAAGAGTCAATGCAGAAAGAAATTATTGCCAAATTAACTGAGATTACTAAAGGTAATATTAAAATCAATATTACTAAGTGATCAATCTGGATACAATTAAATGAAAAATAGTGTACTTAACACTAATTATAATGGCAGCTATTATGTTAATATATTTAATAGGAAATAAAATATTAGATGAGTTATAAAATTATTATATTGGGTGGTGGTATGGTTGGATCCGCTATTGCTCGTGATCTAAAAGAAACAGGGTATACAGTTTCAGTTGCAGATATAGATACAGGTGTCCAGCAGTTTGTAGAATCATTCGACATCGATTATTTAAATCTTAATTTTTCAGATAGTCGTGCAGTTGGAAAATCAGTTAATAATTTTGATTTAGTAATTGGTGCAGTCCCAGGATTTATGGGGTTTGATATATTAAAAACTGTTCTAGAATCAAAAAAGAATATTGTTGATATTTCATTTATGCAAGAAAATTCTAGAGACCTGTTCGCAGTTGCTCAAAAAAATGGCGTGATAGCTATAACTGATGCAGGTGTTGCTCCTGGTTTGTCAAACTTGGTGTTTGGAAAAAAACTTTCAGAATATGACCGATTAGATACTGCAAAATGTTATGTGGGAGGATTGCCTCAAAATCCTCAGCCCCCATGGTTTTATAAATCAGTATTTTCACCAATTGATGTAATTGAAGAATATATCCGTCCAGCCCGAATTGTTGATAAAGGACACAAAGTAAGCAAACCAGCAATGACAGATCTTGAGTCAATAGAATTTAATAATATTGGTATGCTAAATGCATTTAATTCCGATGGGCTTCGTTCATTGCTTGATATGCCTATTCCAAATATGGTAGAAAAAACGTTGAGATTTCCGGGGCATATACAGAAAATTATAAGCATACGTGATAAAGGCCTTTTTGAAATTGATAAAATTGAAAAGACTGCAAAATCTCTCATTAAAGATTGGAAATCCGATGAAGGAGATTATGACCAGACTATAATGAAGCTGGAATTTATAGGCATTATTAATGGGGAAAGAATTTCTAAAATTTATAATCTTGTAGATTACTATGATCAGGAAAATCATATTTCTTCAATGGCAAGGACTACAGGTTATACATGTACAGCTGTTGCAAATATCTTACTTGAAAATAGATTTACAAAAACAGGTGTTTATAACCTCGAGACTCTTGGTTCAGATGATGAAATAGTACAAAATATCATGCAATATTTAGCTCAGAGGAACGTGCAGTTTGATAAGAAAATATAAAAAAGGATAAAATATAATGATTAATAAAGATAGATTTTATTACGATAAGAAGTTTTTGGGAAGTATGAGTGGCAGACCCCTGAGAATACTTTCTGAATATCTAGGCCCCCTCAATACGCTTCAGAGAAATAAAATTAAAGATACCATTGTATTTTTTGGTTCTGCAAGGTTTAATCCAAAAAATAAATATTATAAGATGGCAAAAAATCTTTCCTATAAACTTACTAAGTGGAATATGAAAAAATTCAAGGATGAGCATCGTTTTGTCATTACATCTGGTGCTGGACCTGGAATCATGGAAGCAGCCAATCGAGGAGCTAAAGAGGCGGGAGGTAAATCTGTAGGTTTAGGCATATCTCTTCCATTTGAACAGACAAATAATCAATGGATTACCAAAGGTTTAAACTTTGTATTCCACTATTTTTTCATGAGAAAATTTTGGTTTATTTATAAAACAAAGGGTATTGTAGTATGGCCTGGCGGGTTTGGCACTCTAGATGAACTTTTTGATGTGCTTACTCTACTTCAGTGTAGCAAAGTGACTCGTAAAATTCCTATTATTTTATTTGGAACTCAATTTTGGGAGGGCCTGATTGATTGGGAAAAAATGGTTGATAATAAAACCATTGCACCGGAAGATCTTGACCTCTTTGTAACATTGGATACTATTGATGAAGCTTATGATTACTTAATCAAAAATATGCAGAAGTAATCTTAAATAATAAATATATTATATTATAGTCATTTTATCGATACATTACACTATGAAATACATTATGTATAGCCTTTTAATCTATTCACTCTATGCACAAGAGTATAATGTAGATATTGCACCCATCATCTATGAGAACTGTATCAGTTGTCATCGGGAAGGACAAATCGGATCTTTTTTACAGCTGACAAATTATGATGAAGTATTTAATAATCGATATTGGATAGCTTATGCAATTGCTGGGGATGAAGAATCACGACATGGTAATCCCATTATGCCACCCTGGCCGGCTGATCGTAGTTATAGCACTCTCCTTGATGAGATGTACTTAACCGAAGATCAAATTCATACCTTCTTAGACTGGGTAGATTCAGGCGCTATGCAGGGAGATCCAGAAGATGAATATCCAATTCCGGATTTTACAGCTGGCTCAACTATCGGTGAGCCAGATATAGTGATTCAAATGCAGGAATCTTATTTTATTTCTGGGAATTATGAAGATGATTACCGCTGTTTTATTTTAGAAACAAATATTGCTGATGCCATTGATCTGGCAGCCATGGAGTTCATTCCTGGTAACTTGGAGGCTGTACATCATGCTATCATTGTAGCAGTCCCTAGTGGATCTGCCGATGCATTGGATGAAGCTGACCCTGATTATGGATATGAATGTTTTGGTGATTTTGGTACTAGTAATATATCTGACTTTTTAGGTGGATATGCTCCAGGAACAATTGCACGTAAATGGCCGCAGGGTTTAGCACAGCAGATGCCTGCTAATTCAGATCTTATAGTCCAGGTTCACTATGCCCCATTGATGACAGATCAGACAGATCAGTCTTCTGTAAATATATTTATTAATGATGAACAAGTAGACCGATATATTCAAGAGAATCTAATGATTAATTCTCAGTTTGCTTTACCACCAGATGAGATTACTTCAGTAACCACAACATGGCAGATAACTCAGGATATAAGTCTGATTCAGTTTTTGCCCCATTCCCATTTACTGGGAAAATCTTGGGAGATTTTTGCAATAACACCACAGCAGACTGATACCATACCTATCATCAGGATCAATGACTGGGATTTTGATTGGCAGTTTTTCTACTCGCCTGAATATATGATTCATCTTCCATTAGGAACAGTTGTTTCAGCTACCTGTACATATGATAATACTAGCGATAACCCTGATAACCCTAATGATCCACCCCAATGGACTTTTTGGGGAGATGGTACTAACGATGAGATGTTTTTTGTTCCTTTTCGTTATGTAAATTATGAAGCAGGTGATGAAAATATATATCTTGGCAACACAAATTTGCTCTTGGGAGATATTAATTATGATGGGCTCTTAAATATATTAGATGTTGTTGCACTTGTAAATTGTGTTTTGGATAATAACTGCTCTGAATTAAACTATAGTAGTGTAGCTGATATAAATGGAGATAATGCCTATAATGTTCTTGATATTGTAGCTTTGGTCAACATAATTCTAAGTTAACAATATAGCTTTATTCTAAATAAAATATTAATAGTAATATTCCTTTCGTTTTTATTTAGTGGGGTATCCTGAAGATGACTTGTATAATATACCGAATAATCAATTGTTGAACATTAGCTAATTAGAAGATGATTCCAAAGAAACACTTTTTAAATATTCTTCGTTGGGGGCTTCGTCTACATGGAACTAGCCATCTCATTGAAGTAATCTCAGCATTAGGTGAAGGGGCATATATCACAGCTACTATTGCTTTTATTTTTATTACTATTGAAATATTAGCAAGCTTTTTTATTCCCAATGAACATATTCATTTCAGGCCGTTAAAAACTGAAGTGCATATAGGGTGTAATGATAAAGATAGTCAAAAATAAAAACTGTTTATATCAAACTATTAAACTACAAAATATTTATTATCCCCTTAAGAAATACTTTTCAATAATTCTATAAATATATTCTTTTTTTTGATCTACATCAAAATTTTATGATTTTATCTATTTTAATCTTATGTAGTTGATTAAATAAGAAAGGGTTGAAAATGGAAAATATATATCTTAATAATCCCGAAGATGATTTCTTTGATGGACCATCTGATGATGATTTGAAACGTATTGAAAAAGAAATAAAAAAATACTTAGACTAAAAAATATTTCGGGTAAAATAAAAAAGCTCCTATGAAGGAGCTTTTTTATTTTAGAGAAAATCTTCAGGGAATAGGTGTGATCCCCACTCAATCATCAATTTTTTAATATAAGGATCATCAGTTGTCTGGTAAAGGTTCATCCAATCATCTTTTGATATATAAGCCTCAAGTAGGTTAATAAGCATTCGGCCCGCTTCATCACGATTTTTACACATGCGGTTTTCTTCTGCCAGAGTACTGACCTTACTACCCAAGTTCTCCAAGAGTTCTCGGATATCTTGTTGATCTGTCATATCTTGTTGATCTGTCATTATTATAATCAGTCCAGTTATCATAATCTACAAAACCTTAAAGAAATAATTCTATATTGGAAAAGTGGGTTTAAGCTACAAGTGTGATTTAAATCACACAATGATATTCAATCATATTTTCTGTTAAGATAATAGACTAATCCATATTAAATTTTACTGATGAAGATTATTAAGAATACAACAATAAATTTTGTTGCACTAATATTATCTCTTCCATTAATGAATTTTGCGCAGAATGAAGTTTGTTTTGAGGTAGAGTCCAACCCTAATCCTTTTGATCCCGCTCTTACTTCATTCCCAAAATATATCAATGTATTAGATTGTTTCCATATCTATGGTGAATCTCAAATATCGGATGAAAAAATTTTGCATGCTGCAGCAATTGCAGCTGAACTTTTAGATAATAATGAGGATGGGATCATAGATGACCCAGCTATAAAAAATTCTCTTTATGATTTGAATGCTATGATCCCCATTTTTAACTCTGAATGGTCATCTGGCCAAGATAATGTATTTGATTACTATGATGGTTGTTTGGGTGCAGTTCTGTATAAAAATGAAATAGATCCTTCCCAGCCTGGACACTGGGGAGATGATGCCACTGTTGAGGAAATACTGCATACAATTAACGCTTGTGGGCAGTTGAATATTTATCCACAAGTATTTAGTTTAGATCCTAATTCGTCTCTTATGTCAGATGCCATGGATATTGCACGTGGTGGACAGTTTATCAATATTCCAAGTGAATATCCTGAAGAAGCCTGGTATCATTATAATGACTGGACTTGCGATTATCAGTGTATGGCAATGGAGTATTTATATTGGTGTATTGTAACTGATATGGGCATCCTAGATGATCCACAGACCTGTGATGGGATTGATAATGAATGGGAACTTTGCAGTCCTGAATTATTTGCATCTATCGATACTGCTATGCACACTATAGTAAATGACTCTCAATATTTACTACCTCAATTGGCCCCTGATGGTAATTATTGTCCAGATGAAGGAATATATGCTGATATTAATGGAGATGGAATAGTAAATATATTGGATATTATTGAAGCTGTTAATATTTTATTATCTAATGAATATCAACTGAATGTAGACCTTAATCAAGATGGCTTTGTTAATATACTGGATATCATGCTGATTGTTATTATTATCCAGGGAGAATAATAACAAAAGATTCATATGCTCTGATTGTATTTTAGGTTATTGACTTACAAATTATTCTCAGTATTAAAATTTTACCTTTTGTTACATAATTTAATGAGTACATCCTTTTAAAAATATATCAGCGAAACAACTAAAATATGACACCTAATAAAGAAAGTATCAAATACAAAATTACTCACCTTGATTATGAAATTAAGTTGCTTGAAAATAACATTAATGAAATGGTATGTCAGCGTACTATATATAAGCAATATTATGAAAAGTGTTCCGCCGATAAAAATGATTCCTAAGGCTGTTTAATCCTGTTACAAATTTCTTCTAATCATTTTAATTTAAACTGAACTAACTTCCAAACAGCAATGTTTAGATAAAATGCTTGGTATAATCAACAAATATATTACAATAGTCTTCATATTATTTTCCAGCATACAGGGGAGCTATTTTGTATATGATGCTTTCCCAAATTTAAGTTTTACAGATCCAGTAGGAATTTATGATGCAGGTGATGGTTCAGGACGCCTTTTTGTTCTAGAACAACCTGGAACTATCAAGGTTTTTAATAATGAACCAGAAGTGGAAGATGTAAATATTTTTCTTGATATAACATCAATTGTTGAGCAGGATCCAGGATATACTGAAGAAGGACTCCTTGGGCTTGCATTCCATCCAAACTTCAGTGAAAATAGTTATTTTTATGTAGTATATACAGACTATAGCCCAAAGAGAAATGTTATTGCGCGATATGAAGTCAGCAATAGTGATTCAAACCAGGCAGATGCTTTGTCTGCACTTATTATTCTTGAAGTAAATCAGCCTTATAGTAATCATAATGGTGGACAGATGGGCTTTGGATCTGATGGTTATCTATATATTAGCTTTGGTGATGGAGGTTCAGCTGGTGATCCTCAAGGTAATGGGCAGAACCTGCAGACACTACTGGGTACCATTGTACGAATAGATATAGATACACCTGCAAATGAACAAAACTATAGCATCCCCAGTAACAATCCCTTCATTTCTAACCCAAATGCACTAGATGAAATTTATGCCTATGGACTCCGGAATATGTGGCGTTTCAGTTGGGATCCGTTGACTGGACTATTATGGGGTGCAGATGTGGGGCAATATAACTGGGAAGAGATTGATATCATCTATCCAGGCCTTAATTATGGTTGGAATACCATGGAAGGCAACCATTGTTATCCAGCAGGTTCAAATTGCAGTTCAGAAGGTTTTGAGCCTCCTGTATATGAATATGCATTATACGTTAACGGGGTATGCTCCATTACGGGTGGGTTTGTCTACAGAGGTTCTGAAATCCCTAGTCTGTATGGTAAATATATATATGGAGATTGGTGCACTGGTGATATCTGGGCATTGACACATTTTGATAATGGAGATACTGCCAATGAACATCTTCTGCTATCTGGTATTAATATTTCATCATTTGGTTTAGATCAAAATAAAGAATTACTTATATGTGCTAATGCTAATATATATAAGTTGACTTCTGATGAAGAACCAGGTGTACTTGGAGACTTAAATCAGGATGGCTTAATTAACATACAGGATATAATCCTAAGTATTAATATTGTTTTGGGAGGTGATGCCAGCGAATATCAGTTGTGGTGTGGCGACCTAAATCAGGATGGGGCTATTGATATCCTAGATATTGTATTGTTGATTAATCTAGTTTTATCTTTCTAAATATTTTCTGAACTTACTTTAGATCCATTATTAAAATTAATTCCCTATTTTTCATTAAATAATTATTAGAAATTTGTTACAATATTTTGCAAAATCCACATTGTAATAATACTTTTATTATCTGTACTATATGAACGAATTGTGAAAATAAATGACCGAACTATGGAACAAAGTTTTGAATTTTAAGATGATTGATAGAATATTTTTATTAATATTAATTGTTCCCCTAATGTCACAGGTAGACTATGATTCCCAGATACAGACTATTTTTGATAATAGCTGTATCATGTGCCATGGAAATGCAGGTGGCCTTGATTTGACAACTTATGATAATGTGATGAATGGTGGCAGCAATGGTGCAGTTATTATACCTGGCGATCATGCTGGCAGTGAACTCTATATCCGAATTACCCTACCATCTTCATCGGATGAGGATATGCCCCCACAAGGAGAGATGAGTCAGGGTGAAATTGATCTCATTGCCCAATGGATTGATGAAGGAGCTGTACAAGAAACAACCGATTGCAATCCTGATTTAGCTTGTGGAGGTGCGTTTACCTGCTGTGATGGTTTGTTATATCCCTCAACTTGCTGTGATGAAAATTGTGATGAACCCATTGGTGAATGTGAAGATGCTTTGTTAGGTGATATGAATGGCGATGGCATTATTAATGTACTCGATGTGGTACTTATGGTTTCCTTGGTTTTAGCTGGTGGTTTTGAAGAGTTGGCTGATATGAATGATGATGGCATAATAAATATTCTAGATATAGTGAATCTCATTAATGAAATTCTTTTATAAAAAGTAATGAAAAAATATTATTTCTCTTTAATATTTTTTCTCAATACCATCGCTCTAGGCAATCTTCTCCAGCCTATAAATGGAGATGAACTAAATTATATACATATCTTGTTTGAATGGGATCAGGAGCCAGATGCGGTGGGGTATAATCTGCAGGTATCCCCTCTACAATCTTTCAATAATTTAATTTTAGATATAGATGAAATTTCCACTGTATATATTGATACAAATCATTTGAGCTGGGATGATACATATTATTGGAGGGCAAGGCCTATTCTGGACTGTGATGGCTGTGATTATGGAAACTGGATTGGAATAGCCGATTTCCAAATAGGTGAGCCTATATTTCAGAATTTAGAAATTAGCTTATATGATGAAGATTTATTAGAAGATGGGTATGTAGCTATAGGAGCTTTTTCACCAAATCTTGAATCAGTGATTATTGATAAATATGGAAATGAGATTTGGAATGATGGAGGCATGCAGATGCAGCTTAACCATATTAATAAATATGGTAATATATATGGTTTCAGTATTAATGACTATCCTCTTCATACAGGGATGAAAGCTAATACAGACATGGACGTTGTTTGGAGTACTATGGACTCGGATGATCCTGTTGATAGCCATATAATTAAGCAACTTCCCAATGGAAACTATATGGGATTTATAAGGGTAGAAGAAATGGGTCCTATACCAAATGATAACTATATGACTCAGTATTTTCAGCTTATCGGTTATCAGGCTAATGGTGTAACTCCTGAATTTACCTGGTTTGGACAAATGATTGTGGAATGGAATGAAGGTCATGAAGTCGTTTGGACCTGGAACCCATTTGATCATTTTACAATGGCAGATTATGACAATTATGAGGGAACATGGTATGGTGCATATTTTAATCAGGAACATGATTGGATGCATTCCAATGCTTTCCATTTTGATGATGAGGAAAGCGTCATATATGTTTCACACCGACACTTATCAAGGATATCAAAAATAGCTTATCCATCAGGTGAAGTGATTTGGAATATGGGTCTGCCAGCAGAGTATATGGCTTCTGGTGATGAACATATCTGCACTGATCTTCTTTTTAGTTTTCAACATAATATTCAGCTCATGGATAATGGGGATCTTCTGTTTTTTGATAATGGCAATCTAAGTGATATGCTATTGGGAGATTCAAACCCAACAACTCGGATTCGCCGAATAAAAGTGATTGATAATAGCTATTGTGAAACAGTGTGGCAGTATGATTTACCTCAGAATCTTCATGGCTTAGGGATGGGTAGTGTGCAAGAACTAAATAATGGCAATTATTCTATTTATACTTTTGGTAGTGGACTTAATAATCCAGAATGCAGTGTAATAGAAATAACACCAGATAATGAAATAATTTGGAAAGCCACAGGAAATAATAACTCTGCCTGGTATCGTGCCTATAAAATTCCCGAGCTTCACCCTAATGCATTCAGCGTAGTGGCATATGGATATACTGTAAATGAAGAGGAAAAAATCATTGAAATGTCCGGTAATACACTTGATTTTAAAGTGTTTAATAAGAGCGGATATCTGCTTAAATATAAATATATTTTTTCAGACTTGTTAGATGCAATCCAATTATTTATTTATGAAGAGGGAGAAATAAATATTGAGCCCTACAGCAGTGTAGAACTCTCGTTCTCTACAAATAGTGATGTAGATATATCATCAACAAATGTCATTCTCTCTATTTGGCCACATGGACATGAGTACGCCGTAAAAGAGCTTCAATATACAGTGGTAGTTGACAGCTCGTTACTTGGGGATACAAATGCTGATGGAATTCTTAATATATTAGATATTGTATTATTAGTTAATATGGTTCTCAGTGGTGAGTTTAACTCATCAGCTGATCTAAATACCGATGATGTTGTAAATATTCTGGATGTGGTTGCACTTGTAAATATTATTTTAGGTTCATAATTAAAAAGGCGATTATTAAATCGCCTTTTATAACTACTTTAATATAGATTTAATTCTACCAATCATCATCCTCTTCTTCCTGAATTTCTTCGGCTTGTTCGGAAAGCCAGGCTGCATATTGTTCTTCCGTGTCAATAGTTACATAGCCCTTCATTCTATAGTGTGAATTCCCACAGAGCTGTGCACATGCGATTTCATACCCTTGTCCTTCCCGCTTTGTCCCCTTAATTTTATCTAGAAAATCTGCAGTTGTCATATTAGGAGTAAAATAAAATGGTATAGTCATTCCTGGTATGGCATCCTGCTTTATTCTCATTTCTGGAATTCCAAAGCTATGGATTACATCTTTTGAAGAAAGATGTATCATGACCTGTTTATTAACTGGTAAATGCATTTGATTTATACTATAAAAATCATCAGCTCCATTTGGAGAACTCCGATCTAAACCAATTGGATTGGTCTCTTCATCCACAAGATCAATATTGGTTTTTCCAAATTGACCATCAGCTCCTGGGTAATGAATATTCCAAGCAAACTGCTGAGCTATTACACGTATTTGATGTACATCATCATCATTTGGGAGCGTTGTCTTTAATTGGGAATATAGTGGGATTGATAGACCAATCAGTAAAAATGCTTCAAAAATAATTACTCCATATTCTGCATATTGTGAATAATGAGACTGAATACCATTATAATCGGCTTTTGGATTTATACTACTTCTAAATTTAGCTACTGCAATAATGAGGTATATTCCCCAACCTACAAACAAAAAAAGCATGAGCCAATGAACTATCCCAATCATATTATCAATCATATACCCATGACTTGCTGAATTTATAGGTAAACCTAAATGCTGACTCATATTTCCTAAATATTCAATCATAAATAACTTTCTACCTTTTCATATTTTTTGTTTTTAGTGAAATTGATATTATTGAATAGACTATAATACATAGTACAAAGCCTATAAACCCCATTAATGTTAATACACCCATATTCATACCTTTAGCCATTAGAGATTCAGGGTTTCCATAACATACAGCGCAAGGCAGTAGGAAATTTGAAAGGCAAATGATTGTTGAAATCAATCTAACTAACATTTATATCAGTTATTTCCTTAACAAACCACTTGCCATAAAAAAATAATCCCACGCAAAGCGCAGCTCCAATAAATGAATAAAATAAATAAATATTATCTTGAAGTAAAGTCCATTCATTATAGCACCAATAACCAAAGAATATTGAAAAGAGTGAAGATATAAGTATAAAAATAATATGGAATGATTTAAGGGACATATTAATAGTTAATTTGATTGCTCATATTATTTAAATCCCACAATAGAGGTATAAAGAGTAGTAATGCTAGAAAGAAAACAGTGAGAAGCAATATCCAGTAAATTATTTTCTTCTCTGAATTTAAATGCATAAAATTTGCAGCGACTAAATAACCTTTTATACAGGCAATTAAAAGACCAACAAATATTGCTCCGGCAATAGAATCTTGAACATTAAAATCCATATATGATGCAATAACTGTTAGAGCCGTACCAATAAGTAAATAGATAAAAATATTTCGGTAATTTGCAATATGGTGCGACATATCTTTAACAGACATCATTTATCTCCTTAATTTAATAAATATAGAACTGGAAAGAGGAAAATCCATACTAAATCAACAAAGTGCCAATACAGACCAACTACTTCAATTCTATTTGTAAAACGTTCTGGTTCTAAGCCCCACATTTTGAATCCTGGACCCCAAAAATATGCAAGTACTATAATCCCTCCGATTATATGCAAGCCATGAAGACCTGTTAAAGTAAAATATAGTGCCATATAAGTATCGTGAGCTGGTACAAAGCCTTCATGTATCTTATGGGAGTATTCAAAATATTTTACAATTAGAAAGATACAGGCACACGCGATAGTAATGCCCATATACATTTTATACTTTGAAAGTTCTTTCTGTTTTAATGATACCCAGGCCATAACCATTGTAACACTAGAACCTATTAAAACAATTGTATTAAAAGTAGCATGAGGGACTGTTTCTTTTAACATATGTAATACTGAATGTCCATCTGCTCCAATTGGAGGCCAAACAGGTGCACCAGTTCTAAGAAGAATGTAGGCTGAAAAAAGACCGCCAAACAGCATAATTTCAGATGCTAAAAAAAGCCATATTCCTAGTTTAGAATTATACAATCCAGTATCTTCTCGAAGTTCTACATTATATGGAATTTCCATTCAATAAATCCTCAATTAACTTTGGGTTTGTGGAGTAAAGTCAGATGCCTCACCGGGTACACTATATTCATAAGGTCCTCTATGTACTACTGGTGCCTTTTCAAAGTTTCCGTGTCCCATGGGTGGGGAAGTGGTATCTGTCCATTCAACTGTTGTTGCTTTCCATGGATTAGCATCAGGTTTTTCATCTCGTTCTTTTAGCATGCTATTTATAAGATTATATATAAATGGAATTTGAGCAACTGCCAGAAGCCATGCAGAATACGACATTATTTCATTCCAAAATAGAACATCCTGAGCATGAGCATATGAAGTTCCTCCATCTGCAAGCCTTCTTGAAACACCAGCTAGTCCCTGAATTAACATTGGCCAAAAAATTCCATTCATAAAAATAAATGAAAAATAGAAGTGAACTTTGCCAAGTGTTTCATTTAACATTTTTCCCGTTATTTTAGGAAACCAGTAATAGATACCAGCAAAAATAGCAAAGATAGTTCCAGGCGCTACAACATAGTGGAAGTGACCAATAACATAATAGGTATCATGGAGGTGAATATCCGGAGTTGATAATCCTAGGGGGAGACCTGTCAGTCCACCAATTCCAAACATTGGGATCCAGCCAAGTGCAAAAAGCATAGGAGTATTCAATCTGATTGATCCTCCCCAAAGAGATAACATGAGACATGATAGAATGATTACGGAAGGAACAGATATAATCATTGTAGTAGTCTGGAAAAAATTACTCATAGCCTGTCCCATACCAGTTAAAAACATATGATGTGCCCATACAACAAAAGACATAAATCCAAGGAAAACAACTGAATAAACCAGAGACTTATATCCCCAAATTGGTTTTCGGGTGTTATTTGCAATGATTTCTGCAACAACTCCCATTCCTGGCAGAATAAGAACATATACCTCTGGATGGGCTAAAAACCAAAATAGATGCTGCCAGAGCAATGGACTGCCTCCACCGCTGACTTGAAGGGCCTGTCCTCCTACCACTAAACCGCTTGGTAGGAAAAAGCTAGTCCCAAATACTCTATCCATTAACTGGAATATTCCTGCAGCTTCAAGTGGTGGGAATGCCAAGACTAATAGGAATGATGTTACAAACTGAGTCCAGACAAAAAATGGAAGGCGCATCCAGGTCATCCCTTCAGCTCGAAGTTGAACAATGGTTACAATAATATTGATTGAACCAAGAAGTGAAGATGTGATTAGAAAAACCATGCCAATGAGCCAGAAAGTTTGTCCGGTTGTCGCTATATCTGCAAGTGGTGGATATGATGTCCAGCCGGAATTAGCAGCACCTCCTGGAAGAAAGAAACTAAAAAGCATAATAATACCACCAACAAAATAAACCCAGTATGAAGACATGTTCAGTTTTGGAAAAGCCATGTCCGGTGCACCTATTTGCAGTGGTACAATATAATTTCCAAAAGCACCAACTACAAGCGGTACAACACCAAGGAAAATCATAATAGTCCCGTGCATTGCACCAAAAACATTATAGAGATCAGCAGGCAGGTTACCATCACTTGCAAAACCATTTAAATCTGCCAACCATTTTACCAGACCTCCAACAAAGGGTACGGCGGTATCAGGATATGCCAGTTGCCAGCGCATAACCATCATTAGTGAAAATCCAATAAATAAGAATAGAAGTGCTGTTATGCCATACTGTATTCCAATAATTTTATGGTCAGTTGAAAATATATACTTACGCCAAAAACTCTCATTATTGTGTGAATTGCTCACTTTAAATCTCCGAATTACTAATTATGATTATATTTTATTCGTTGAAACAAACAGATTTGATATGTGGAATAATTAAAAATTTATTGTAGGTAATAGATATGTACAAAAGAAAAAATGATCGATAATTTTCTAGATACTATAAATGACTGATAAAGATGACAAAATTAGCGTTTTTCAGGCACCTTATAAATGACATTAAGAATTTCCATGTGGATCTTTTTTCAAATTTTGGGTGAAAAATTGAATATGATATCTAATGATTTCTTGTAAAATGTTATAAAAAATAAAAACTAATGAAATAATTAGATCAAGATGCATCTAATTATTTTCTATAATATTCTTTACTTCTCCTTATAAAAATCAATATTTGATAGAAAAAAATAATCTTTTAAACAATAAATTCATATAGCGTCTATAATTAGTGTGACACGTGTCACATTATGTTTTTTGAAATTTTTATAACATTGAATGATGAAAAAAGGTTATATTTATGTCAAGAACAGTTAAAAAGATGATGCTTTGCGTTGTCTAGCGTCTGTTCTGAATGGTCAAAATCGTTATAAAAAAGGATATAGCGAGAGATCAAAAATGGAGGAGGAAAATTCCGAATATTTCATACCTAGAATTTCAAAAGGTATCGATCAAAATAAACGGAGGGGGAAATCAGAAATATTGTAAATACTAAAGAATCGTTATAATGGTTTTGATAACATTTTCTTTAAACAATTTAGATGAATACTATGAGAAATTCAATTAATAACAATGATTTTATAATTAAAACAGGAGGAAACAAAATGTCACGTTTTCATAAACTATATATAATAACTCTACAGGTTTTGCTATTATCAGGCCTTTTTGCAGCAAAGGATTATGTAAATCCAACAGAGTCAACTAGAAATGGATGTGCTGATGGTCAATCAGAAGATTGTGCCGGAAACTGTTTCCCTAATAGTATCTTCGATGCTTTCCAGGGTGATGGATCCTGTGATGGTTCAGATGCACCGTATGGCCTTAATTTGGCATGTGCTGATTGGAACTATGATGATGGTGATTGTGATGATTGCGATGGTGTTGTTGAAGGTAACGCAGTTCCCATATCATATTGGTATGATATAGATGGTGATGGATTTGGATTTGGCCCCTCTCATGCTTACTGTGAAGGTGACCAGCCAGCTAACTGGGTTAGCATCAATTCTGATAATTGTCCGTATAATGCTAACGCAGATCAGACTGATACTGATAGCGATGGTGCTGGTAATGCCTGTGATTCTGATGATGATGGTGATGGCTGTGCAGACGACGATGATGCGAATCCATTAGTAAATGGTGCAGATACAGATGGTGATGGTGCCGATGATGATTGCGATGCTGAGCCGAATTGTGCTACCAATGACACAGATGACTGTGGTGTGTGTGGTGGTTCATGCGGTGATTCTTGTGATTCAAATGATGATTGTCCTGGTTCAACTCTCATTGGTGCTGATCAAGTCTCATATTCAAACTGGTGTTACTCTAATGGCGATGGTGATGCTTATTGTGTTCAGGCTTCTTGGGATTTCTGTGCAAATAATGATTGCTATGAAGGTGATGGTGATTGTGATATTGGTGAAGATGATGGTGAATGTGTTGGAAATTTATCATGTGTTCAATATGATGTAAATGAAGATGGTGGCGCTGGATTGGATATAGATATTTGCGAATGCGTAGTAGGGTACGATTGTGCCGGTGAGTGCGGTGGCAATGCAGCAGTAGACTGTGCTGGTGTATGTGGTGGTGATTCAACAACAGACTGTGCTGGTGTATGTGATGGTTCTTCTGTATTAAGTGGTTGTGATAATGCCTGTAACTCAACAGCAACAGTCGATGATTTTGGCATATGTGGAAATGGTAACTCACTTCAGGGTGCAATTGATGCAGCCGCCACAGGCAGTGTGTTAGATGTTCCAGCTGGAACATATACAGGTCCATTTGCAATTAATAAAAGTTTGACAATAAATGGTGCAGATGAGGATCATGTATTTCTTCAAAATGCTGATATAAGTGCTGATGTTATAAAAATATGTTATTCAGGTCCTGCAGTGGAAAGTGATCCATGTGATGTAACCATCCAGAACGTAACTGTTCGTACGGGTCGTTATGGTATCTATAGTAAATCAACTGGTAGTGTAAATGTATTAAATAGTACATTTTATCATAATGGATATGATGGCGAGACATTACCAGATCCAGATTCAGATACAGCTCAAGCTGATTATGCTGCTTTATGGGCTTCACCTCATACATCAAGTGGTGGTGCTATGAGAATTAGAAACTCTAATGGTAGTGAGATTTCAGGTAATACAGTGCGTGATAATCTGCGTGGTATCCGCTTTCAGGATAGTCACAATGGGTCCATTCATGATAACGTATCATATAATAACTTTGAGTCTGGTATTTACTTAGCGGCTGGCAGTTATACTGGTGCTGATGGTTGTAGCAATACAGATGTATATGATAATGAAGTATATGGTAATAGAAATAATGGACTATTGAGTATTGGTGGTATTGGAAATACCTTTACTAATAATAATGTGCATGATAACTGGAACTCAGGTGTGATGATGTGGCATGTTGCTGATAATACATTTGAAGGTAATACAATATCAGGCAATAATACTCACTCATTTAATGGTATTGGTGTTGATGGTGATGCCTATTCAGGAGTTACATCTAAAGGTGCAAATGTAGATGCAGGTGCATCTTACAACTTTAAACTTACAGGCAATACTATTTCAAACAATGGAAATGGTAGATTGGACACTGCAATTGGTGTTCTTGTTGATGATGGTCTTCTAAGTTCTACAGTATCAGGCAATACTTTCAGTGGTCAGGATACAGATGTATCTTATGGTGATGGTACTACAGCAAGTGGTAATACATGTAGTGCTGGTTGTGATTGCAACAGTGGTTCAGTTGCTGACTGTGCTGGTGTATGTGATGGTAGTTCTTCTGCAGATAACTGTGGTACTTGTGATAGTAACGCATCTAATGACTGTGTACAGGATTGTGATGGTGCATGGGGTGGCGATGCAGTAAATGATAATTGTAATACATGTGATAATATCGCAACTAATGACTGTGTACAGGATTGTGCTGGTGCATGGGGTGGCGATGCAGTAAATGATAATTGTAATACATGTGATAATATCGCAACTAATGACTGTGTACAGGATTGTAATGATGAATGGGATGGCGAAGCCTCTGTAGATGATTGTGGTGATTGTACTGGAGGTTCTACAGGAATTTCAGTCAATGCCAATGATCCAGATGGTGATGGTGTATGTAATGCAGCTGGTGCAAATGATGAAGATGATAACTGCCCAGATATATCTAATGCAGATCAAGCTAATTTTGATGGTGATACTAATGGTGATGCTTGTGACTCTGATGATGATAATGATGGCGTTGCTGACACATCAGATGACTGTAACACTGCAGATTTTGATTTAAGTGTAGATTTTGATGGTGATGGTTGTGATGATGCGGATGAAGATGATGATGACGATAATGATGGATGTGTTGATAGTGCTGATTCATTTGATAATTACGCAAGTCCAGATACCGATGGTGATGGAATAGGAAATGATTGTGATTTGGATGATGATAATGATGGCTGTGTTGACGATAATGATTTATCGCATTTAGATTTTAGTCCAGATCCAGATGGTGATGGTTTTGGTAATGATTGTGATCTGGATGATGATGGCGATGGTGTCAACGATGATGTTGACTCAAATTCACTTGTAAATACAGTTTGTAGTGATAATGATGGTGATACCTGTGATGACTGTTCATCTGGAACCTATGATGTAGGTAATGACGGTGCTGATAATGATAATGACGGTGCCTGTGATGCAGGTGATGCTGATGATGATAATGATGGCTGTTTAGATAGTGACGATGATGCCGTATTTGAATATGATGATGATTATGATGGCGATGGCACACCAGATGATTGTGATGCTGATGATGATAATGATGGCGCCGCAGATGGTGACGATTCAAATGATAACAATGAAAATATTTGTAGTGATACTGATGGTGACGGCTGTGACGATTGCTCATCTGGTAGCTATAATGTAGCAGCTGATGGTACTGACAATGATGGTGACGGTGCCTGTAATGTAGGTGATACTGATGATGATGATGAC